>Ga0209475_10000852_pt1 | contig 46965 bp, 46 predicted proteins | sample tdDd471_FD_187128 | JGI IMG/M metagenome (GOLD analysis project Ga0209475, IMG submission 187128) | Marine sediment microbial communities from the Atlantic coast under amendment with organic carbon and nitrate - tdDd47.1 (SPAdes)... | ecosystem: Environmental > Aquatic > Marine > Coastal >... | reverse complement strand
CTCATGTCGCCGACCCCGATCGCCCGCAGGGTCCGGTCCATGTCGAAGAACAGGGCGTCGAACACCTGCTGCGCCCGATCGCCCGCACCGCCCTCGGTCAGGCGACGGACCACCAGATGGATATGCAGGACGAGCATGTCGAAGCGTTCCTCGAACCCGTCGGTCACGCCGTACTCGGTGTAGAAAGCCGGGTGCCGAGCCTGCCGCACCACGGCCTCGTAGACCGCCTCGGCGGGCCGCTGCTGACGACGCCCCTTGAAAAGCCGCTCGAAAACCATTTCTCTCCCGTGCATCCGGGGCGCCGCGCGTTGGCGCTGCCCCGTTCCTTATCACGACGACGGCTCGGTGCCTCTCATGCGATCCCGCTATGCCCTCGCGGCCCTCGTCGCCCTCGGACTGGCCGCCTGCTCGCCGCAGATCGCCACCCATGGGAACCTGGTCGATCCCGACGCGCTGGCCAAGATCGAGCCCGGCCGCAGCGATCAGTCCACCGTCCTCAGTCTCCTCGGCTCGCCGTCCACCCGCGGCAACTTCAACGAGCCGACCTGGTACTACATCGGCCAGAAGACCGAGCGCCAGGCGTTCTACCGGCCCCAGACCATCGAGCGGAAGGTCGTCTACATCGACTTCGAGCCGAACGGCCGGGTCAAGTCGATCGGGTCGCTCAACCTGGAGGACGGCTCGAAGGTCGCCTTCGTGACCCGCGAGACCCCGACGGCCGGCCAGCGCATCACGCTCATCAAGCAGCTGATCGGCAACATCGGCCGGTTCAACAGCGAAGACCAGTAAGCCGGCAGCCGGCGTTCTCGCGCGACCGCCCGTCCCTCAACACCGCCCGTCCCCAAAGCACTGCCAGTCTCAGAACGGCGAAGGCCCCGGGGATATCGTCCCCGGGGCCCCCGTCGTCAAGTCGTGCGACGATCGATCAGTGCGCGAGCGCAGCCAGCAGCAGCAGCGCCACGATGTTGATGATCTTGATCATCGGGTTCACGGCCGGGCCGGCGGTGTCCTTGTAGGGGTCACCCACCGTGTCACCGGTCACCGCGGCCTTGTGCGCCTCGGAGCCCTTGCCGCCGTGATGGCCGTCCTCGATGTACTTCTTCGCGTTGTCCCAGGCGCCGCCACCGGCGGTCATGGAGATCGCGACGAAGATGCCGGTCACGATGGTGCCCAGCAGCATCGCGCCGACGGTCGTGAACGCCTCCGACTGCCCGGCCACGGCCAGGATGACGAAGTACACGACCGGCGGAGCCAGGACCGGCAGCAGCGACGGAGCGATCATCTCCTTGATCGCCGCCTTGGTCAGCATGTCGACGCACCGGGCGTAGTCCGGCTTGTCGGTGCCCTTCATGATGCCCGGCTTCTCGCGGAACTGCCGGCGGACCTCCTCGACGACCGCACCGCCAGCCCGGCCGACGGCCTGCATGCCGAGCGAGCCGAACAGGTACGGCAGCATGCCGCCGATGAACAGGCCGATCACCACGAACGGATCCTGCAGTCGGAACGTGACGTCCAGATCCGGGAAGTAGTGCTTGAGGTCCTCGGTGTAGGCCGCGAACAGCACCAGGGCGGCGAGACCGGCGGAACCGATCGCATAACCCTTGGTGACCGCCTTGGTGGTGTTGCCGACGGCGTCGAGCGCGTCGGTGATCTTGCGCACCTCGTCCGGCAGCTCCGCCATCTCGGCGATGCCGCCGGCGTTGTCGGTGACCGGGCCGTAGGCGTCGAGCGCCACGACCATGCCCGCCAGGGCCAGCATCGTGGTGGCCGCGACGCCGATGCCGAACACGCCGGCCGACAGGTACGCGACGATGATGCCGCCGGCAATGATCAGCGCCGGCAGGGCACAGGCCTCCATCGAGACCGCGAGGCCCTGGATCACGTTGGTGCCGTGACCGGTCTCGGACGACTTCGCCACCGACCGCACCGGCCGGAACTCGGTCGAGGTGTAGTACTCGGTCACCCAGACGAGCAGCCCGGTCACGACCAGGCCGACCAGGGCGCAGTAGAACAGCAGACGCCCGGTGACCGTGTGGTCGCCCATCTGGATCGGATCGCTCATGCCGAACATCGAGAAGGTCACGACCGCGATCAGGATCGCCGACAGCACCGCGCTGACGATGAATCCCTTGTACAGGGCCGCCATGACCTTCTTGCTCGGGCCGAGCTTGACGAAGAACGTCCCGACCACCGAAGCCAGGATGCACACGCCGCCGATGACCAGCGGATAGGTCATCAGGTCGGTCGCGGCCTGGCCGGTGAAGAAGATCGCCGCCAGCAGCATGGTGGCGACGACCGTGACCGCGTAGGTCTCGAACAGGTCGGCGGCCATGCCGGCGCAGTCGCCGACGTTGTCGCCCACGTTGTCCGCAATCACGGCGGGGTTGCGCGGATCGTCCTCGGGGATGCCCGCCTCGACCTTTCCGACCAGGTCGGCGCCGACGTCGGCGCCCTTCGTGAAGATACCGCCGCCGAGACGTGCGAAGATCGAGATCAGCGAGGCGCCGAAGCTGAGGGCGACCAGCGCCTCCAGGATCTTGCGCAGGCCGGCCGGATCGGTCGCGTCGTACAGGCCCGACAGGATCACGTAGTAGCCGGTCACGCCCAGCAGGCCGAGCCCGACCACCAGCATGCCGGTGACCGCGCCCGACTTGAAGGCAACGTCGAGTGCCTGAACCATGCCCTGGGTGGCGGCCTGGGTGGTCCGCACGTTGGCCCGGACCGACACGTTCATGCCGATGTAGCCGGCAACGCCGGACAGCACCGCGCCGATCACGAAGCCGATCGCGACGGTGATCCCGAGCGTGATCGCCAGGATCACCGCGACCACCACGCCGACGATGCCGATCGTGGTGTACTGGCGGTTAAGGTAAGCGGTAGCACCTTCCTGGATGGCGCCGGCGATCTGCTGCATGCGCTCGCTGCCGGCTGACGCCGCCAGGATCGACCGGCTGGCCCACCAGCCGTAGGCCAGTGCCGCCAGTCCGCAGACTATGACGAACAACATCAATCCACTCATGGATGGAAACCCTTCCTCCCTATCGGAGCCTATCTCGTAGGCTCGACTCGACCCGCGGTGGGGCAATTTGGCTCATCAGCGAATGCGGCACACCACGCGGCGCCGCCCCATCCGGCCGCGAGGCGCGCGGAACATACCAAAAACTGCCGTTTCTGCAAACGCGCGCCACCCGCACGCGGGCCGATGCCCTCAGGCGGTCACCGGCACCTGTCGCGAGCGGTACCAGAGCAGCGCGCCGGTGACGATCGCGACCAGCGGCACCACGCCGAGATTGACCGCCTGCCAACCGAACGCATGGTTCAGCGCGCCCGACGAGAACGCCGCGACCGTCGAGCTGGTGAACACCAGGAAATCGCCGAGTCCCTGGACCTTGGCGCGTTCCTCCGGCCGGTAGGCCTGGGTCAGCAGGGTGGTGCCGCCGATGAACAGGAAGTTCCAGCCGACCCCGAGTAGAACCAGCGCGGAGAAGAACTGCATCAGTTCGACCCCGGAGACGTTGATGGCGATGCAGGCGAGGTAGGCCGCCGCGCCGATCAGCATGATCCTGGTCACGCCGTAGCGCTGGATCAGCGAGCCGGTGAAGAACGACGGCAGGAACATCCCGACCGCGTGCCACTGGATGACGAAGGCCGCATCCTCGAAATGGAAGCCGCAGCCGATCATGGCCAGCGGAGTCGCGGACATCAGGAAGGTCATGCTGCCGTAGCCGACCATGGCCCCCAGGATCGCGACGATGAACACCGGCTGCCGGACGATCTCCGAGATCGGCCGGCCGCTGCGTGCCCGTTCCGCCGCGGACGGCGTGGGGATCTTAACAAAAAACAGGAATATCAGGGAGATCGACTGCACAATTGCGATGACGACGAAACTTCCGGCGAACGGGATCGGGGCCAGCAGGTCGTGCGACCACTTGGCCAGCTCCGGCCCGCTCAACGCGGCGAGCACGCCGCCCGCCAGCACCAGCGAAATCGCGCGCGGCCGGAACGATTCGCTGGCGGTATCGGCGGCGGCGTAGCGGTACAGCACCGCGAAGCCCTGGAACGAGCCGATCAGCATCGAGCCCAGGCAGAACGTCACGAAGTTGCCGTTGATGATCGAGAGCGCCGCCGTCGTTGCCCCGACCATGCCGATGAGCACGCCGGTCGCGAAGCCGAGTCGCCGGCCGACCCGTCGCATGTAGAGCGACGCCGGCATGGTGGTGAGCATGGTCGACATGAACTGCAGGGACAGCGGCAGCGTCGCCCAGGCCGGGTCCGGGGCCAGCTCGTTGCCGGTGAGCGCAGTCACCGTCATGTTCATGGTCATGCCGGTCATGGCCAGCGCCTGGCAGATGGCCAGAAGAATGACGTTCCGAACAGCCGGATCGCGAACCGACGGCATGGGAAAGGCTCCCGGGCAGGGTGACGTTCCGGACGCGGCGCCCTGGGAGGGGCGTCAGTTGAGCGGGCGCTCGAACAGGTCCGAGAACAGGAGATTCACCACATACCCCTTCCCGATCGTTTCGTCGATCTTGGCGAGCAGCCTGTCCTTCAGGAACTGCCGGTCCTGGATTCCCGGGGGGACGCCGAGCGCTGCCAGGGCGTGGGTATAGGTGATGAACAAGTCGATCAGGCGCGGCAACTGGCGGTTTACGTAGGCCTGCTTCTCGCCCGGCTCGACCTCGAGGAGCACGTGCATGACCAGGAACCGGTCGACCGTGCCGTTCTCGAAGATCGGGATGGTGATCGGGTCGATGTCGATCAGCGTGGTGACCGACGGCTTGGCCGCCTCGTCCCTCTCCTCCTGCGTCACCTCGATGCCGAGCATGTTCCGGATCGGAATCGGAACCTTCGAAGGAGCGAACGTCACCGCCGCGAATCCGCCGCCGCCGATCAGCGCCAGAAGGGCCACGATGATGATGACGATCTTCATCCGACCCCGAGGACCTTCCAGAGCTCAGAAATGGTTCCAGCCTCCGCGTTCGAGCCCTTCCAGCGTCCGGCCGTCCTCGGCGACGACCCGTACGCCCCGGCCCTCCTCGACCCGCCCGATCCGCGTGACCTGGACGCCGGCAGCCGCGGCAGCCTCGCCGACCGCGCCGCGACTCGACGGCGGTGCGGCGAACAGCAGTTCGTAATCGTCGCCGCCGGTCAAGGCATCGTGCCGCAGGGCATCCGAACTGTCGATGCAGCGTCTTGTCGCCGCCGAGAGCGGCACCGCCGCCGCCTCGATCCGCAATGCCACGCCCGAGCGGTCGGCGATGTGCCCGGCGTCCTGGATGAGCCCGTCGGACACATCGAGCGCGGCCGACGCCAGCCCGACCAGTCTCGGGCCGAGCCCGACCCGCGGCTGCGGCAGGCGATAGCGGTCGACCAGTGGGCCGGTATCCGCCGACGTCGTTGACAGGTCACCCTGCAGGACCTTGAGGCCGAGTGCCGCATCGCCGATCGTGCCGCTGACCCAGAGGTCGTCGCCGGCCGAGGCGCCCGAGCGTCGCAGCTCCCGGCCGCGGGCCACCGTGCCGAACGCCGTGATCGAGAGAGTGACCGGCCCCGGCGTCGATACGCTGTCGCCGCCCAGCAGATGAATGCCGTACTGCTGCTGATCGACCCGCAGGCCGCCGGCGAAGCGCTCGAGCCAGCCCTCGATATTCGGCAGGTCTCTGGGAAGCGCCAGAGCCAGGGTGTAGCCGTACGCCGCCGCCCCCATCGCCGCGAGGTCCGACAGATTGACCCGCAACGCCTTTCGGGCCACCAGGTCAGGCGGGTCGTCGGGCAGGAAATGCACACCGGACACGAGGGCGTCGACGGTCACGACCCAGGCCGAACCCTCAGCCGCCGGCGGCAGTAGGGCGGCATCGTCGGTCAGGCCGAACGCGCCGGCAGCGCCCTGGCTCAACGGCGCGAAGAACCGGTCGATGCGCTCGAATTCACCCAGTCCCATCGACCCTCGGCGTCATCACGACGCGCCGCCCCTTCCGGATCCGGCGATCTCGTCCTCCCGGACCACCCGGGCGATCTTGTCGAGCACACCGTTCACCAGGGCAGGCTCGCGGCCGGCGAAGAACGCGTGGGCGAGATCGACATACTCGCTGATCGCGACCCGTGCCGGAACCTCGGCAACCGCCAGGAGCTCGTAGGCGCCGAGCCGGAGGATCGCCCGCAGCACGATCTCCAGGCGCTCCAGGTGCCCTTCCGGCTGCAGGCAATCGGCCAGCATGCGGTCGAGGGTCGGAGACTCGCCGGCGACGCCGAGCACCAGGCGCTCGAAGAACCGAGGGTCTGCGGGCGCCATGTCGCCGCCCTCGATCAACCCGGCGAACCGGGAGCCGACGAATTCCGGCACCACCTCGTGGCCGCTCTTGCCGGCCACCTCCATCTCGTACAGCGCCTGCGCCGCCGCCAGCCGCGCGGTGGTGCGCGGCGCGGAGCGGGCGCGCTTCGGCATGGACCGCGGTTTCGGACTCGGTTTGGAGGAACTGTCGGTCATGCGAGTCCGAAACGCTGCTTGATTGCGATCATGGCGAGGCAGGCTTCGGCCGCGTCCCGCCCCTTGTTCTTCTTGCCGACGGACGCCCGGGCCCAGGCCTGGTCGCCGTTCTCGACGGTGAGGATGCCGTAGCCGATGGCCAAGCCCTCGCGCACCGCCAGGTCCTGCAGGCCGCGCGCGCTCTCGCCGCAAACGTAGTCGTAATGGGTGGTCTCGCCCCGGATCACGCAACCCAGCGCGACGTAGCCGTCATAGTCGGGGGCTCCGTGGCCGCCCGCGCGATGCGCGAACGAGATGGCCGCAGGGATCTCGAACGCGCCGGGCACCGAGATCCGGTCGTACTCGACCCCCGCCGCATCCAGATGCGCCGTCGCGCCCGCCACGAGCTCGTCGGCGAGATCCTTGTAGAACCGGGCCTCGACGATCAGGACCTTCGTCATTTTCGTTATCCCCTCAGTCGAGACGGGGCAGCGGACGATGGTCGACGACCGTCAGCCCATAGCCCTCGAGACCGATGATGGTGCGTTTGGTGTTGGTCAGCAGGACCATCTGCTGGATGCCGAGATCCAGCAGGATCTGGGCGCCGACCCCGTAGTCGCGCAGCTCGTGCTCCGGCGCGCGCCCCTCGGCCTGGGCCCGCAACTTGGCCTTGATCTGATCAGACAGCGCGGTGGCCGTCGGCTCGCGGATCAGCACGACCACGCCGCGCCCGGCCTCGCCGATCGCCTGCATGGCGGCCTGCAGCTCGCCGCCGCCGCGCTGGCTGGACCGGTTGCCCAGCACGTCGTCGAGCACGCTGAGGGCATGCATGCGGACCAGCACCGGATCCGGCGTGGTGATGTCGCCCTTCACCAGCACCACATGCTCGGCATAGGTGATCTTGTTGGTGTACACGATCATCCGCCAGTCGCCGCCGAACCGGCTGTCCAGGCCGGTCTCGACCGCCCGCAGCACGATGCTCTCGGTGCGCCGGCGATGGGCGATCAGGTCGGCGATCGTGGCGATCTTGAAGCCGTGGTACTGCGCGAAGGTCACCAGATCGGGCAGCCGGGCCATGGTGCCGTCGTCGTTCATGATCTCGCAGATCACGCCCGACGGGTTCAGGCCGGCCATCCGCGCGATGTCGACCACCGCCTCGGTGTGCCCGGCGCGGACCAGGGTTCCGCCGTCGCGCGCCAGCAACGGAAACACGTGGCCCGGCGTTACGATGTCCTCGCGGCTCTTCTCAGGGTCGATCGCCACCTGGATGGTGTGGGCGCGGTCGTGCGCCGAGATCCCGGTGGTCACGCCCTCGCGCGCCTCGATCGACACCGTGAACGCGGTCTCGTGCCGGGTCTCGTTCTTCGACGACATCAGCGGCAGGCCGAGACGCTGGATGCGGTCGCGGGTCATCGACAGGCAGATCAGGCCGCGCGCGTGCTTGGCCATGAAGTTGATGACCTCGGGGGTCACCATCTGGGCCGGGATGCAGAGGTCGCCTTCGTTTTCCCGGCTCTCGTCGTCGACCAGGATGAACATCCGGCCGGAACGCGCCTCCTCGACGACCTCGTCGATCGAAGAAAGCGCGCCCTTGTAGACGTCGGCGAGTGTATCGGCCATGAGCTTGGTCACCTGCCGCCGGCTGCGGCGTTGGTCGAGAGAAGCCGCGCAACGTAGCGTGCGAGCGGGTCCACTTCCATATTCAAAACGTCCCCGGGCCGGCGGTTTCGGAACGTCGTATGTGCCCAGGTGTGGGGGATCAGGTTGATCCAGAACCGACGGTCCTGAACGCCGTTGACGGTCAGCGACACCCCGTCGAGCGCGACCGAGCCCTTCTCCGCCACCAATCCTTCCAGCCCCTCGGGTGCGAGGATCTGGATACGGTGGCTGTCGCCGACCGGCTCGATGCTCTCCAGCACCGCCAGCCCGTCGACGTGACCGGTGACCACGTGGCCGCCCATCTCGTCGCCCATCCGCAGCGAGCGCTCGAGGTTGACCTCGGTGCCGACGGTCCAGGCGCCGAGCGAGGTCCGCGACAGGCTCTCGTCGGAGGCATCGAAGGCGAACCAGCCGCCGCCCTCCTCGGTGCCCCCATCCACGGCGCCCTTCTCGATCACGGTCATGCAGGCGCCGCCGCAGCAGATCGACGCGCCGATCGCCACCTCCTCCATCGGATAGGCGGTTGCGATCTCGATTCTGGTGTCGCCTCGGCGCTCGATCGAGCGGACGCGGCCAACGTCGGTGACGATGCCTGTGAACATGCGGCGGAACTTAGGGCCGACGCCGGTAGGTTTCCAGCATATCCTCCCCGAGAACCGTGCAACCCAGCCTTTCGAATCGCGGGGCATCGGCCGGAGTCGCGATTCCCAGCGGATCGACCGCCGCCAGCCCGTCGCCGCCGAGCAGCATCGGCGCCCGGTACCAGGCGATCTCGTCGACCAGATCCGCCGCCGCCACGGACCGGGCGACCGCGGCCCCGCCCTCCACCAGCAGACGCCCGATCCCGCGCCCGGCCAGCGCCACCAGGACCGCCGCGATCGCCGGGCGTCCGGTCTCGTCCGGCTCGGCGGCGATCACCTCGACCCCACGGGCGGCGAGCGTCGCCGCCCGACCACCGTCATGGTCGGTACAGGTGACCACCCAGGTCGGGGTGTCCCGCGCCGTGCAGGCCAGAGTGGAGTCCGGCGAGAGCCGCAGCGTGCTGTCCAGAACCACCCGCACCGGCGAGCGGCCGGTCAGCCCGGGCGTCCGGCAGGTCAGCGCGGGATCGTCGGCGACCGCGGTCCCGATTCCGACGAGAATGGCGTCCTGGCGCGCCCGCATCGCGTGGGCGTGCGCCCGGGCGGCGGCACCGGTGATCCAGCGGCTGGCGCCCGAGGCCGTCGCGATCCGACCGTCCAGCGAGGTCGCGAGCTTCAGCGTCACCATGGGGCGGCCGGCGGATACCCGGGCCAGGAACCCTCCGTTGGTCCCGGCGGCCGCTTCCTCGCCGACCCCGACCGTCACGGCGATGCCGGCCCGGCGCAGGATCTCGAACCCGCCGCCGTCGACCCGCGGGTCGGGATCGCGGAGCGCCGTCACCACCCGGGCCACGCCGGCCGCGACCAGGGCCTCGGCACAGGGTGGCGTGCGGCCGTGATGGGCGCAGGGCTCGAGGGTGACGTAGGCGGTGGCGCCGCGCGCCTTCGGGCCGGCCTGGGCCAGCGCGACCGCTTCGGCATGGGGCCGGCCGCCGCTGGCGGTGCGGCCGCGACCGACCACCGTGCCGTCGCGCACCAGCACGCAGCCCACCGGCGGGTTCTCGGCGGTGTCGCCGATCGCCGTCCGGGCCAGCCGGAGCGCCAGTTCCATCCACCGTCGATCGTCGGCCGCGTCCGTCACGGCGCGGGCCCTCCGTCGGTCAGTCGCGGTCCAGGTCGCCGCCGGTCTGGATGTTCTCGACGAAGTTCTCGAAGTCCTTCGCCTCGCGGAAGTTCTTGTAGACCGATGCGAACCGCACATAGGCGACCTGGTCGACGTTGGCGAGCGCGTCCATCACCATCTCGCCGATCACGTCGGACGGGATCTCGCTCTCGCCCATGCTTTCCAGCCGGCGCACGATGCCGGTGGTCAGGCGCTCGATCCGCTCGGGATCGATCGGCCGCTTGCGCAGCGCGATCTGGATCGAGCGGGCCAGCTTGTCGCGGTCGAACGGCACGCGCTTGCCGGTCTTCTTCAGAACGGTCAGCTCGCGGAGCTGGACGCGCTCGAAGGTGGTGAAGCGGGCGCCGCAGGCCGGGCAGAACCGGCGCCGGCGGATCGCCGTGTTGTCCTCGGTCGGACGCGAGTCCTTCACCTGGGTGTCGTCGTTCCCGCAGAACGGACAGCGCATGCCAGTCGCCTCCCCTCGCACCTGTGTCGCAGCTTCGGCCGATCAGCCGAGATCCGGATAGATCGGAAACCGGCGACACAGCTCCTCGACCCGCCCGCGGACGGCCTGCTCGACCTGAGCGTCGCCCTCTGGGTTGCGGGCCAGCGCGTCCATCACGTCGCCGATCAGCGAACCGACCTGCCGGAACTCGGCCACGCCGAAGCCGCGCGTCGTGCCGGCCGGGGTGCCCAGGCGGATGCCCGAGGTGACCGCCGGCTTCTCCGGGTCGAACGGCACGCCGTTCTTGTTGCAGGTGATGCCGGCGCGCTCGAGCGCGATCTCGGTGTCGCGACCCTTCAGGCCCTTCGGCCGCAGGTCGACCAGCATCAGATGGCTATCGGTGCCGCCGGACACGATCGCCAACCCGCGCTCCTCGAGCGTGGCGGCGAGCGCCTTGGCGTTGTCGACGACCGCCCGGGCATAGGTCCGGAACTCCGGCTTCAGGGCCTCGCCGAACGCCACCGCCTTGGCGGCGATCACGTGCATGAGCGGACCGCCCTGCAGACCCGGGAACACCGCCGAGTTGATCTTCTTGCCGAGGTCGGCGTCGGTCGACAGCACCATGCCGCCGCGCGGGCCGCGCAGGGTCTTGTGGGTGGTGGTCGTCACCACGTGGGCGTGCGGCAGCGGGCTCGGGTACGCGCCACCCGCCACGAGACCGGCGAAATGCGCCATGTCGACCATCAGATAGGCCTCGACGGAATCGGCGATCGCCCGGAACCGCTCGAAATCGATGATCCGCGAGTACGCCGAGCCGCCGGCGATGATGATCTGCGGCCTGTGCTCCTTGGCCAGCGCCTCGACCTGATCGTAGTCGATGCAGCCGTCCGACTGGTTGACGCCGTAGCCGATCGCCTTGAACCACTTTCCCGACTGGTTGGGCGCGGCCCCGTGGGTCAGGTGGCCGCCGGCGTCCAGCGACATGCCGAGGATGGTGTCGCCCGGCTTCAGCAGCGCCATGAACACCGCCTGGTTGGCCTGGGCGCCGGAATGCGGCTGCACGTTCGCGAACGCGCAATCGAACAGCTTGGTGGCCCTTTCGATGGCGATGCGCTCGGCGACGTCGACATACTCGCAGCCGCCGTAGTAGCGGCGGCCCGGATAGCCCTCGGCGTACTTGTTGGTCAGCACCGAGCCCTGGGCCTCGAGCACCGCCCGCGAGACGATGTTCTCGGAGGCGATCAGCTCGATCTGGTTCTGCTGGCGGTGCAGCTCGCCGGTCAGAGCCTCCAGCAACTCCGGATCGGCGGCGCTCAGACGGTCCCCGAAGAAGGCCGAGGCATTGGTGTGGGTCGTGGCAGCGGTCGTCATTGGCGAAGGGCCTCGTTCGGTCGGAGTCGGTTCAGGAGACGCTCGGCTTTTCCGGCGGCGTTCCCAGCTTGGTGACGCGTCGGACGTGACGGTCACCGGCAAACGGCGTGGTCAGAAACATGCGAAGGGCTTCCTTCGCAACCTCGATGCCGATCAGCCGCTCGCCGAAGGATATGACGTTGGCGTCGTTGTGCTCGCGGGACAGCCGGGCACTGGTCACGTCGTGGCAAACCGCGGCCCGCACCCACGGGTAGCGGTTTGCCGCCATGCTGATCCCGAGACCGGAGCCGCACACGATCACGCCGCGCGCCGCCTTCCCGTCGGCGAGCGCGGCCGCCATGCGATACCCGTAGTCGGGGTAGTCGACGGACGCCGACGTCTCGGTGCCGAGGTCGAGGACCGCGAAGTCCAGGGCCTTCAGCTCGTCGATCAACGCCATCTTCAACGCGAGTCCGGCGTGGTCGGACGCCAGGGCGATGACCTCCTGGGTCATGGTCGCGGAGCTCCTGCTGGTCGAACGAGCCCCCATATACGCCAATTCATCGCCCGCTGGCCACAACTCGTGGCGTTCGAGTCCATCCCCCAGGGGCGAAACCGCGGGTGCGCCGCGAACCGGCTGTGATAAGTCCTGTACATCCCGAGAACTGTACGGTGTTCTCGGGTGTTAGAGTTGATGGCATGTAAACTTCCATAAATTCTTCAGGGGTCGCGTTGACTCGCCGCTGTCCGTGTGCCACCTAACCGCCGACCTCCCTTAACCGACACTGGTTACCTTCATGACTGAAGAAACGAACAAGGACGAGATCGGCGGAAAGTCTCTGATCGAGATGACGACCACCGTGGTCGCTGCGTATCTGAGCAACAATTCGGTCGCGTCCAGCCAGATTTCCGAAGTGATCCATACGGTGCACGACGCCCTCCAGGGCCTCACCACCGGCGGTCACGAGCCGGAGCCCGAGCCGCTCAAGCCGGCCGTCCCGATCAAGAAGTCGGTGACGCCCGAGTACATCGTGTGCCTCGAGGACGGCAAGCAGCTGAAGATGCTGAAGCGCCACCTGCGCACGACCTACGACCTGACCCCGGAAGAGTACCGCGCGAAGTGGGGTCTGCCGGCCGACTACCCGATGGTGGCGCCGAACTACGCCCAGCAGCGTTCCGAGTTCGCCAAGAAGATCGGCCTCGGTCGCCAGTCGACCCGCCGCAGCGGCCGCCGCAAGGCCGGCTGAAGCCGCGTCCGAACCGGCCGTTTCCGGCCCGGTTCCAGCACTGCAGGACGGGCGGGCGACTCAGGGTCGGCCGCCCGTCTTTCGTTTCTCAATCACGTACTGGAGCTTGCGGAGAGCGGCCCGTCGCAGGGCGGTTTCCCCGCTTGCCGGATCGCCGACGATCGAGGCTTCGATGCCGGTCGCCGGGTCGATCGCGCTGACCTTCACATAGGCGCCGACACTGATGAACTCGAAGATGACGCCGTCGTCGCGACCGGTGGCCATCGCCCTGCCTTCCCGCATAATTGGACCCGCCGGTCCGTCGGCGTATATATGCCCTGAAAACTGTCGATTCGAGGAGCTTTCGATGACCACCTCCGTGGCCTCGGTAGCGGGTGCCCCCGCTTCCAAGACTTCCAGCCGACCCGACTTCGCCTGGGACGACCCCCTGCTCCTGGACGATCAGCTGAGCGAGGACGAGCGCATGGTGCGCGACGCCGCGCGCGACTACTGCCAAGAGCAGCTCCTGCCGCGGGTGCGCGAGGCGTTCCGCAACGAGGTGTTCCATCGCGAGATCATGAACGAGATGGGCGCCCTCGGCTTCCTCGGCTCGACGATCGGCGAGGAGTACGGCGGCGCCGGCGTGAACCACGTCTGCTACGGGCTGATCGCCCGCGAGGTCGAGCGCGTCGATTCCGGCTACCGCTCGGCCATGAGCGTGCAGTCGAGCCTGGTCATGCACCCGATCCACGCCTACGGCTCCGAGGAGCAGCGTCGCAAGTACCTGCCCAAGCTGGCGAGCGGCGAGTGGGTCGGCTGTTTCGGCCTGACCGAGCCGGATCACGGCTCCGACCCGGGCGGCATGAAGACCCGGGCCGTCAAGGTCGACGGCGGCTACACGCTGAACGGCGCCAAGATGTGGATCACCAACTCGCCGATCGCCGACGTGTTCGTGGTCTGGGCCAAGACCGAGGACGGCGTGATCCGCGGCTTCGTGCTCGAGAAAGGCATGAAGGGCCTGTCGGCGCCGAAGATCGAGGGCAAGTTCAGCCTGCGCGCCTCGATCACCGGCGAGATCGTGATGGACGGCGTGTTCGTTCCCGAGGAGAACCTGCTGCCGAACGTGAAGGGCCTGTCCGGGCCGTTCGGCTGCCTGAACAAGGCCCGTTACGGCATCTCCTGGGGCGCGCTCGGCGCCGCCGAGGCGTGCTGGCACGCGGCCCGGCAGTACACCCTCGACCGCAAGCAGTTCGGCCGCCCGCTGGCCGCCAACCAGCTGATCCAGAAGAAGCTGGCCGACATGCAGACCGAGATCACCATCGGCCTGCAGGCCTGCCTGCGGCTCGGCCGGCTGATCGACGAGGGTCGCGGCGCGCCGGAGGCGATCTCGCTGTGCAAGCGGAACTCCTGCGGCAAGGCTCTCGACATCGCCCGCACCGCCCGCGACATGCACGGCGGCAACGGCGTGTCCGACGAGTACAACGTGATCCGTCACGTCATGAACCTCGAGGCGGTCAACACCTACGAGGGCACCCACGACGTGCATGCCCTCATCCTCGGGCGCGCCCAGACCGGGCTGCAGGCCTTCACCGGCGCCTGACGGGATCCATACCGACGGTTGGGATAGGGCGTCCTTCGGGACGCCCTATTTCATTTTGATGCTCGAGCAGGCGGCTGCGAGCGCGTCCTGCTCGGGATCGGTCAGCGACTGGCCGTTGTAGGTCAGCTTGCCGGAGCCGATGTCGTACTTGATCGTGCCGATCGAGGCCTCGCCGCTCGGCGACAGCAGAGAGTCCGCCGGCACGCCGTACTGCTGCAGGACGTCGATCGTCAGGTTGATGGTGATCTCGTTCGGTGCCGTGATGCGCGCCTGTCCCGGCAGGTCGGCCGGGGCCACCGGGTTCCCGTTGACATCAACCCCCGGTTTATAGGCGACGTCGGCGCTCGCACGGTGCTGGACGAGCCGGCGACAATCGTCCGGGGCGATCTTCACCTCGGTCGTTGCGTTCTTCTGCGCCAGGGCATTGCCGGCAATTAACGCCACGGAAGACAACAAAATGCAGAAGAAGCGGCGCATTCATTCCTCCTCACGCAGGTCTTGAGTTAGAATGATACCGAACGTGCCTGTCCATTTGACCAAAAATTGTTCGCGGGACGAAAAAGTGGTCGACGACCTTCGATCCTTATCGTATGGTCCCTGCGAAATAAAAAAAGACCGCACCGGCAACGCCGGCACGGCCCGAGTTTAGGGAGGAAACGCCACCAGGCGTTCGTGATCGGTCACCCGATCAACAGAAAAGAACGTAGGCATACAGTTTGGAGGTGGCAAGAGCAAAACCGCTTTTGCCGCTTTCTTTTTTGGCAGAATCCCTGTTTCAGTTTAAATTTTGAGCTGATGTCGCCGTTTAGGCAACCTGTTGCCCATTTCTAGGGCAGCCCGTCCGGCACGAATGCCGACTACCAGTTCCGGACCGCATCCCTGAACGAATAGAAGTTGCCCTCGACAACGTAGTAGACGCCGCCCCACAGAACCGCGGCGATCACGGCCGCGGCGAGCGCCTTGCGCCCGAGGTAAGGCCGCCTGGGTGCACTCGTGGCGTGTCCTTTGCCGATCTCGTCGTCGTCGGGAACCTGGACGCCGACCGGCAGCGCCATGAAGAAGACCAGCCACCACAGCAGGACGTAGACGACGATGGCGGAGGCGATGTCCATGATGCCCTCTCAGGCCTGTTCCAGCTCGACCAGCGTGCCGCAGAAATCCTTCGGGTGAAGGAACAGCACCGGCTTGCCGTGGGCGCCGATCTTGGGGTTGCCGTCGCCGAGAACCCTGGCCCCGGCACAGACCAGCCGATCGCGCGCGGCGTGAATGTCGTCGACCTCGTAGCAGACGTGGTGGATGCCACCGGTCGGCGACTTCGCAAGGAACGCCGCGATCGGCGAGTTGTCTCCCAGGGGGTACAACAGCTCGATCTTGGTGTTCGGCAGTTCCACGAACACCACAGTGACGCCGTGCTCCGGCAGGTCCTCGGCGGCGGACACCGTCGCGCCGAGCGTATCGCGATAGGTCGCCGTGGCGGCCGCCAGGTCGGGAACCGCGATGGCCACATGATTGAGCCGACCGATCATCGCCCTCTCCTCCCGCTTCTCGTCAGATCCGCACGACGTGCACGTCCGTCACCGGGCGCTTGCCATGATCGGACCGCACCAGCTTACGGACCATGCGACGAGCCGCCTCACGCACCGCCTCGTCATCGCGCCGGTCGGCCGGCGACATCTTGGCCAGCGTCTCGCGCAGCGCGTCGATCGCGTCATCCTCCAGGTCCTCCTCGTCGTCGCCCGTCGCCACACCGTGGAAGGTCACCACCGGGTCGGCCCGCAGCTTGCCCGCCTTGTCCAGCACCAGGGTCACCGAGGCGGCGCCGTTGTACAGCATGTGACGGCGCGCCTGGATCTGCTCGCTGGCGAGCGGCACGAGACGGCCGCCGTCGATCGTCAGGCTGCCGGCCTCGACGTGGTCGACCACCGCCGCCGCCCCGGCGCGCAGCCGGATCATGCTGCCGTTCGAGGGAACCACGGCCTCCGGCACCTGGCAGGTCCGGGCCAGCCGCGCATGCTCGCGCAGGTGCCGGGCATCGCCGTGCACCGGCACCGCGATGCGCGGCCGCACCAGCTGGTACATCCGGGCCAGGTCGTCGCGGGCCGGATGCCCGGAGACGTGGACGCCGGGGTGGTCCTCGGTCGTGAAGATCTCGACGCCGCGCGAAGCCAGCTTGTTCTGGACCCGGGAGATCGCCCGCTCGTTGCCGGGAATCTGCCGCGACGAGTAGATGCACACGTCGCCGTCGCCGAGCGTGATGTGCGGGTGGGTGCCGTCGGCGACCCGCGACAGCGCCGCCCGCGGCTCGCCCTGGCTGCCGGTGCAGATCAGCACGATCTTGTCCTCCGGGAAGAACCCGGCGTCGGCCTCCGATACGAAGGCCGGGCAATCCGCGAGGTAGCCGTTCTCCTTGGCGGCGTCGTGCATCCGCCACAGCGAGCGGCCGATCAGCGCGGCCTGCCGGTCGTTGGCGGCGGCCGCCTGGGCGATGCTCTCGAGGCGGGCGACGTTCGACGCGAAGCAGGTCACCGCGATCCGACCGCTGTACTGGTCGAAGATCTCGGTCAGCGCCATCCGGACCTCGGCCTCGGATCCGGTGCTGCCCGGCTCGAACACGTTGGTGGAGTCGCCGACCAGCGCCAGCACGCCCTCGTCGCCGACCGCCCGCAGGGCGTCGAAGTCGGTGGCCTCGCCGACGAACGGGGTCGGGTCGAACTTCCAGTCGCCGGTGTGGACGATCGTGCCGGCGCCGCACCGCAGGACGATCGCGTTCGGCTCGGGGATCGAATGGGTCTGGCGGACCATCTCGACCTCGAACGGGCCGACCACGAAGTTGGCGCCGAGCGGCACCTCGCGCAGGTCGACCTCGCTCAGCAGCCCGGCGTCGTCCAGCTTGCGGCGCAGCAGCGAGGCGGTGAACGGCGTGCACCAGATCGGGCAGCGCAGCCGAGGCCACAGGTGCGGCACGGCGCCGATGTGGTCCTCGTGCCCGTGGGTCAGCAGCAGTCCCGCCAACCGGTCGCGATGCCGGGCGATCGGCTCGATGTCGGGCAGGATGATGTCCAGCCCGGGCGTGCTGTCGTCGGCGAAGGTGATCCCGAGGTCGATCATCAGCCACTGTCCGGCATAGCCGTACAGGTTGACGTTCATCCCGATCTCGTCGGACCCGCCCAGCGGCAGGAAGTAAAGGTCGTCGTCGCGCTCGTCGATCGCCAGCATGTCAGCCCGAGTTGCTCTTGTGGATCATACGCAGGCCGGCCAGCGTCAGATCGTCGTCGACGATCTCCAGGGCCGCCGTCCACTCCGCGAACAGAGCGGACAACCCGCCGGTACCGATCACCCGCATCGGGCGGCCGTATTCCGCCCTGATCCGGGCGACCAGCCCTTCGATCATCGCGACATAGCCCCAAAAGATGCCGGAGTACATGGCCGCGCGGGTGTTCTTGCCGATTACCCGGACCGGCTCGTTGTCGCCCGGCCGCTGCTCCGGCGCCCGGATCGCGATCTTCGGAAGCTGGGCGGCCGCCATGTAGAGCGCGTCGAGCGACAGGTTGATGCCGGGCGCGATGATGCCGCCGGCATAGCCGCCGTCCTCGTCGACCACGTCGAAGGTCGTCGCGGTTCCGAAGTCGACGATGATCAGCGGGCCGCCGTACAGCCGGTGCGCGGCGACCGCGTTGACCACGCGGTCGGCCCCGACCTCCTCGGGTCGGTCGATGCGCACCGGGATGCCCAGGTTCACGCCCGGCTCGCCGACCACCATCGGATCGATCTTGAAGTGCTTGCGGCACAGGGTCCGCAGGCTGAACAGCGTGGCCGGCACCACGGTCGCGATGATCACCGACCGGATCCCCTTGGTGTCGAGACCGTCCAGCGCCATCAGTTGGGTCAGCCACACCGCGTATTCGTCGGCGGTGCGGGTGGGGACCGTCGAGGTCCGCCAGGCCCCGAGCGGCGCCTCCTCGTCGTCCCCGCGGTAGACCGCGAACACGGTGTTGGTGTTCCCGCAGTCGATGACCAGCAGCATCACCGCCTCCTCACTCAACGACCTCGCCCGACGCGATCCGGCGGGTCGAGCCGTCGGCCAGCGCCAGGACCAGGGTCCCGTCGGTCTCCATGCCGGCGAACCGCCCTTCCAGGCGCTCGCCCCCCTGATAGATGGTGAGCGGCGCGCCGATCGCAGGGCCGCGGGCCAGCCAGGCCGAGCGGATTCCGGTCAGTCCGTCGCGGCACCACTGGCGATACCGGGCATCGAGTGCGGCGACCAGCGCCTCGAACACGGTATCGGCCTCGGCCCCCTCGATCCGCGAGGTGCGCCGGTCCGGCAGCTCCGGACGGCTCGCCACGTTGACGCCGATGCCGATCAGGACCGCCTTCAGCACACTGCCCTCGGCGACCGCCTCCAGCAGCACGCCGGCGACCTTGCCGCCGTTCAGCAGCACGTCGTTCGGCCACTTCAGGGCGACGTCGCCGCCGAACCGCGCCACCGCGTCGGCCAGGGCGACCGCCGCCACGATCGACAGCTCGGCCGCCCGAGCGGTCGGGGCATCCGGGCGCAGGATCGCGGTCATGTAGACGTTGCCGGGCGGCGACGACCACTGCCGTCCCATCCGGCCGCGGCCGCCGGTCTGCTCGACCGCCCGCACGACCGTCCGGTCGGCGGCACCGGTCTCGGCGAGCCGGCGCGCCTCCTCCATCGTGCTCGCCACTGCGCCGAGCCCGACGACCTGCCAGCCCGCCGCCTCGCCGACCGAGCTCCCGGCCGCCGAGGCGCATCGCGCCGTCATGTCCGCCGCCTCACGCGCCGAGCAAGCTCACGGCGGCCTGCCGGGCCTGCTCGTAGACCGGCGAGAGGAACAGCAGGAACAGCACGGTGATCACGGCGGAGCCGAACACGATCGTCCGCAGGTCGCCGGCGACGTTGCCGTCGAGCGGCTGGGTCGCGTCGTCGAAGTACATGATCTTGACGATGCGCAGGTAGTAGAACGCGCCCACCACGCTGGCCAGCACGCCGATCACGGCGAGGCCGAACAGGCCGGCGTTGACCGCCGCCATGAACACGTACCACTTGCCGAAGAACCCGGCGAGCGGCGGGATGCCGGCCATCGAGAACATGAACACCATAAGCGCGAACGCCATCATCGGGTGGGTCTTCGACAGCCCCGACAGGTCCGACAGGTTCTCGACCAGCCGGCCGTCGCGTCGCATCCCCAGGATGATCGCGAAGGTCCCGACGTTCATGAAGATGTAGGTGGCGAGATAGATCATCACGCCGGTCACGCCGGCCTCGTTGCCGGCGGCCACGCCGACCAGGGCGTAGCCCATGTGGCCGATCGAGCTGTAGGCCATCAGCCGCTTGATGTTGGTCTGCACCATGGCGGCGAAGGCGCCGAGCGCCATCGATGCGATCGAGACGAACACCAGGATCTGCTGCCAGGACGCCAGCAGGTCGCCGAACGGCCCGGCCATCACCCGCACGAACAGCGCCAGGGCCGCCACCTTCGGGGCGACCGCGAACAGCGCCGTCACCGGGGTCGGGGCGCCCTCGTACACGTCCGGCGTCCACATGTGGAACGGCACGGCCGAGATCTTGAACGCCAGGCCCGAGATCAGGAACACCAGGCCGACGACCAGGCCGACCGACGGCCCGTCGCCCCTCTGGAACACCTCGGCCAGGCCGACGAAGCTGGTGGTGCCGGCGAAACCGTAGATCAGCGAGCAGCCGTACAGCAGCATGCCGGAGCTGAGCGCGCCCAGGACGAAGTACTTCAGGCCGGCCTCGGTCGACCGCAGGGTGTCGCGCCGGATCGAGGCGATGACGTAGAGCGCCAGGCTCTGCATCTCCAGGCCCATGTACAGCGAGATCAGGTCGTTGGCCGAGACCATCATCATCATGCCGAGCGTGGAGAACACGATCAGCACCGGGTACTCGAAGCGCCCTCCCCGCTCACGGTCGAAGTAGCCGAACGACATGATCAGCGCGAACGCCGAGCCGAGCAGGATCAGCACCTTGGCGAACCGGGCGAAGGCGTCGGTGATGAACAGGCCGAAGAACGCCTCCTGGGTGCCCGACTTGGCCACCACCAGGATGCCCGCCACCAGCAGCGCCAGCACCGCCAGCCAGCCAGGGGCGCGCATGCCGCCGGAGCCGCGGAACACGCCGAACATCAGCAGCAGGACACCGGCGATCGCGAGAAAGATCTCGGCCGTGGCCGGCGCCATGTCGGGAAGGCTGGTCACCGCGTTCATAACAGACTTCTCCCCGGCGCCGTCAGCGGGCGGCCACGGCGGTCCCGGCATGACCGAGAGCCACCTTGTAGTTTGTGATCAGGTTGTCGACCGAGACCGACATCATGTCGATGAAGCTGGACGGATAGATGCCCATCCAGAACACCAGCACGATCAGCGGCGCGAACACCGCGATCTCGCGCGGGCTCAGGTCCAGCAGCGCCTTCAGGGCGTCCTTGTCGAGCACCCCGAAGATCACCCGGCGATACAGGTACAGCATGTAGGCCGCACCGAGGACCAGGCCGGTCGCGGTCAGCGCCGCCAGCCAGGTGTTGACCTGGAAGGCGCCGGCCAGGATCAGCAGCTCGCCGACGAAGCCGCTAGTGCTCGGCAGGCCGACCGAGGCCATGGTGAACACCATGAACACCAGGGCGTAGCGCGGCATGTTGTTGGCCAGCCCGCCATAGGCGGCGATCTCGCGGGTGTGCATGCGGTCGTAGACGACGCCGACGCACAGGAACAGCGCGCCCGACACGATACCGTGCGACAGCATCTGGAAGATCGAGCCCTCGACGCCCTGGGTGGTCATCGTGAACATGCCGATGGTCACGAAGCCCATATGCGCCACCGAGGAGTAGGCGATGAGCTTCTTCATGTCCTGCTGCACCAGCGCGACCAGCGAGGTGTAGATCACCGCGATCACGCTGAGCGCGTAGACCAGCGGCGCGAAGTCGGCCGAGGCCTCCGGGAACATCGGGATCGAGAACCGCAGGAAGCCGTACCCGCCCATCTTCAGGAGCACGCCGGCCAGGATCACCGATCCGGCGGTCGGCGCCTCGACGTGGGCGTCCGGCAGCCAGGTGTGGACCGGCCACATCGGCACCTTGACGGCGAACGACGCGAAGAACGCCAGCCACAGCCAGGTCTGCACCTCCGGCGCGAACTTGAACGCCATCAGGGTCGGGATGTCGGTGGTGCCGGCCTGCCAGTACATCGCCAGGATGGCGATCAGCATCAGCACCGAGCCCAGCAGGGTGTACAGGAAGAACTTGAAGGCGGCGTACACCCGGCGCGGGCCGCCCCACACGCCGATGATCAGGAACATCGGGATCAGGACGCCTTCGAAGAAGACGTAGAACACCAGGATGTCCAGGGCGCAGAACATGCCGACCATCAGGGTCTCGAGGACCAGGAAGGCGATCATGTATTCCTTGACCCGGCTCTGGATGGCTTCCCAGCTCGCCAGGATGCAGATCGGCGTCAGCAGGGTCGACAGCAGCACGAACCACATCGAGATGCCATCGACGCCGACCCGGTAGGCGATCGACGAGCCCGGGATCCAGGCGACCTCGTCGACCATCTGGAAGTCGGCCGTGGTCGGGTCGAAGCGGTACCAGATCAGCAGCGACAGCAGGAATACGGCGCCCGATGTCAGCAGGGCCTGCCAGCGGCAGTTGCTGGCCACCTGGGCCTCGTCGCCGCGGGTGGCCAGGATCATCAGGACCCCGACCAGCGGCAGGAAGATGACGAGGGTCAGAAGCGGTGCATCGCCCATCATTAGATCAGGCTCCGAAGGCCAGGTACCAGCTCACCAGGGCGACCACCCCGATCAGCATCGCGAAGGCGTAGTGATAGACGTAGCCGGTCTGCAGCCGACCGGCCCGGGCCGCCACCGCGCGGGCGACCGCCGACACGCCGTCCGGGCCGAAGCCGTCGATGATCGCCCGGTCGCCGCCCTGCCAGAACATCAGCCCGGCCTGCCAGGAGCGCTTCACGAACAGCCAGTCGTACAGCTCGTCGAAGTACCACTTGTTCAGCAGGAACAGGTAGACCGGCCGGAAGGTCGTCGCGAGCTTCGCCGGCAGCTCGGTCCGGAACATGTACATCAGGTAGGCGAGGCCGATGCCGATCAGGCCGACCACCAGCGGCGCGATCTTGACCCAGAACGGCGCGTGGTGGGCCGCCTCGATCGAGTTGTTGTCCTCGAGGATCTTGATCGACTCGCGCCAGAACTCCGGCATGCCGTGACCGACGAAGGTCTGGTAGGCCACGAAGCCGCTGAGCACCGCACCGACCGCCAGGACCGCGAGCGGGATCAGCATGACCGGCGGCGACTCGTGCACGTGGTGCAGCACCTCGTGCGACATCCGCGGCTTGCCGTGGAAGGTCATGATGATCAGCCGCCAGCTGTAGAACGCCGTCATGGCGGCGGCGGCGATGCCCATCCAGAAGGCGAAGGTGCCGACCCCGCTGTGCGCGCCGTAGGCCGCCTCCAGGATCATGTCCTTGGAGTAGTAGCCGGCGAAGAACGGGATGCCGGCCAGCGCCAGGCTGCCGATCCACATCATCGCGTAGGTGAACGGGATCTTCTTCCAGATGCCGCCCATGTTGCGCATGTCCTGCTCGTCCGACAGCGCGTGGATCACCGAGCCGGCCGACAGGAACAGCAGCGCCTTGAAGAAGGCGTGGGTCATCAGGTGGAAGATCGCGGCCGGATAGGCCGAGACGCCGAGCGCGAAGAACATGTAGCCGAGCTGGCTGCAGGTCGAGTACGCGATCACCCGCTTGATGTCGTTCTGGCACATGCCGACGGTGGCGGCGAAGAACGCGGTGGCGGCGCCGACGATCGTCACCACCTCGAGCGCGACCGGCGCGTACTCGAACAGCGGCGACATCCGGGCCACCAGGAACACGCCGGCGGTCACCATGGTCGCGGCATGGATCAGCGCCGAGACCGGGGTCGGGCCCTCCATGGCGTCCGGCAGCCAGGTGTGCAGGCCGAGCTGGGCCGACTTACCCATGGCGCCGATGAACAGCAGGATCGCGATGACGGTCAGCGCGTCGCCCTGCATGCCGAGGAACTCGAACGGCATGCCGGCCTTGTCCGGCGCGGCCGCGAAGATCGCGTCAAAGCCGACCGAGTCGAACAGCACGAAGCAGCCGAAGATGCCGAGCGCGAACCCGAAGTCGCCGACCCGGTTGACCAGGAACGCCTTGATCGCCGCCGCGTTGGCCGAGGGCTTGTGGTACCAGAAGCCGATCAGCAGGTACGAGGCGACGCCGACGCCCTCCCAGCCGAAGAACAGCTGAACGAGGTTGTCGGAGGTCACCAGCATCAGCATGGCGAAGGTGAAGATCGACAGGTAGGCCATGAACCGCGGGATCGACGGGTCGTGGCTCATGTAGCCGACCGAGTACACGTGGACCATGGACGACACCACGGTCACCACCAGCACCATGACCGCGGTCAGGGTGTCCCAGCGCAGCGCCCAGTGCGCCTCGAAGCTGCCGGACACCACCCAGGTCAGCACGTCGACCGTGAAGGTCTTGCCGCCGATCGCCACCTCCCAGAAGGCGACGATGGCCAGGGCGGCGGACGTCAGCAGGCCGGCGCAGGTCACGACCTGCGCGCCCCGGTCGCCGATGATCCGGCCGCCGAACCCGGCGATGATGGCGCCGACGAGCGGCAGGAAGACGATCGCGGAGTACATCCCTCAGCCCTTCATCAGGTTGATGTCCTCGACCGCGATCGAACCGCGGTTGCGGAAGTAGACGACCAGAATGGCGAGGCCGATCGCCGCCTCGGCTGCCGCGACGGTCAGCACGAACAGCGCGAACACCTGGCCGACCAGGTCGCCGAGGAAGGTGGAGAACGCCACGAGGTTGATGTTGACCGCGAGCAGCATGAGCTCGACCGACATCAGGATGATGATGACGTTCTTGCGGTTCAGGAAGATGCCGAAGATCCCGAGCGTGAACAGGATCGCCGCCACGGTCAGGTAGTGGCCGAGACCGATCTCCATGTCAGACCCCTCCCCCTCGGGTCACCTTGACGACTTCCACGACTTCCTCCGGGCGGCGGGCGTTCTGCGCCTCGATCGACTGCTTGCGCACGCCCTCGCGCGACCGCAGCGTCAGCACGATGGCGCCGATCATGGCGATCAGCAGGATCAGGCCGGCGGCCTGGAACAGGTAGACGTAGCGGGTGTACAGCAGCCCGCCGAGCGCGTGGGTGTTGGTCACCTCGGCCGCCGCCGGGATCGGCGCCGTCAGCGCGTCCGGCACGCTCGGCGCGACCGTCCAGGCGCCGGTCACCAGCACCAGCTCGGCCAGCAGCACCAGGCCGATCGCGGCTCCCACCGGAAGGTAGCGGATGAAACCCTGGCGCAACTCGACGAAGTTGATGTCGAGCATCATCACCACGAACAGGAACAGCACCGCGACCGCGCCGACGTAGACCACGACCAGGATCATCGCCAGGAACTCGGCGCCCATCAGCACGAACAGGCCGGCGGCGTTGAAGAACGCCAGGATCAGGAACAGGACCGAGTGCACCGGGTTGCGCGAGGTGATGACCATCGCGCCCGATGCCACCGCGACCGCGGCGAACAGGTAGAAGACCAAGGCCTGTACGACCATCCCGCTTCCTTCCCCGGGTGGGACCCGGTTTGTCTCGGCTTCGGATCTATCTTGTCCGCCAGCCGGTTACCCTACGTTCTTCACATCTGACGCGAAGCGTCAGCGATACGGTGCATCGGCCGTGAGGTTCTGCGCGATCTCGACCTCCCAGCGGTCGCCGTTCGCGAGCAGCTTTTCCTTGTTGTAGAACAGCTCCTCGCGGGTCTCGGTCGCGAACTCGAAGTTCGGTCCCTCGACGATCGCGTCGACCGGGCAGGCCTCCTGGCAGAACCCGCAGTAGATGCACTTCGTCATGTCGATGTCGTAGCGCGTGGTCCGCCGCGAACCGTCGTCGCGCGGCTCCGCCTCGATGGTGATCGCCTGGGCCGGGCAGATCGCCTCGCACAGCTTGCAGGCGATGCACCGCTCCTCGCCGTTCGGATACCGGCGCAGGGCGTGCTCGCCGCGGAACCGCGGGCTGAGCGGGCCCTTCTCGTACGGGTAGTTGATCGTGACCTTCGGCTTGAAGAAGTACTTCAAGGTCAGGCCGAGACCGGACACCAGCTCGGCCAGCAGAAGGCTCTTGGGTCGGAATCCCACGGAAGCCATGGTCGTTACCTCGCTCCTCGGCCGCTCACGGCACCCAGTCGAACGCCACCAGCACGCCGGCGGTCACCACCACCCACAGCAGCGACAGCGGCAGGAACACCTTCCAGCCGAGACGCATGAGCTGGTCGTAGCGGTAACGCGGGAAGGTCGCCCGGACCCACAGGAAAAAGAACAGGACGAAGGCGATCTTCAGGGCGAACCAGATCGGGCCGGGAATCCAGTTGAACGGCGCGATATCGAACGGCGGCAGCCATCCGCCCAGGAACAGGACGGAGGTCATGCCGCTCATCAGGATCATGTTCGCGTACTCGCCGAGGAAGAAGAGCGCGAAGCTCATCGACGAGTACTCGACGAAATAACCCGCCACCAGCTCCGACTCGCCTTCCGGCAGGTCGAACGGCGACCGGTTGGTCTCGGCCAGGGCCGAGACGAAGAACACCACGAACATCGGCAGAAGCGGGATCGCGAACCACACGGTGCGCTGCGCCTCGACGATGTCGCTCAGGTTCAGCGAGCCGACGCACAGCAGCACGGTGATGATCACGAAGCCGATGGAGACCTCGTAGGACACCATCTGCGCGGCCGAGCGCAGGGCGCCGAGGAACGCGTACTTCGAGTTCGAGGCCCACCCGGCCATGATCACGCCGTACACGCCGAGCGACGAGATCGCGAACAGGTACAGCACGCCGACGTTGATGTTCGCGAGCACCATGCCCTTGTCGAACGGGATCACCGCCCACGCGATCAGGCTGAGGATGAAGGTCAGCATCGGGGCGGCCAGGAAGATGACCTTGTTGGCACCCGACGGCAGGATCGTCTCCTTCGCCAACAGCTTCACGCCGTCGGCGAACGGCTGCAGCAGCCCGAACGGGCCGACCACGTTGGGGCCCCTGCGGAGCTGCATGGCCGCGATGACCTTGCGCTCGAAGTAGGTGAGATACGCCACCGCGACCAGCAGCGGCACCACGATCGCCAGGATCTGCGCCACGATGATCGCGGTTGGGATGACGTATGTGTCGAGGAAGGTCATGCTCGTCTCGCCCCGCCGGTCTCTGCCGGATCAGCCGTGTGTGCCGGTAGCGGCCGGCTGGCGGCGGAGGACGAAGACCTCCGTGCACTCGGCCATGGTCTTTGACGCCCGGCTGATCGGGTCGGTCATGTAGAAGTTCTCGATCGGCGACGCGAACGGTGCGTCGTCGAAGGCCCCTGCCTTGCCGAACTCGCCCCAGGCCGCCGGCTCGATGGTGTCGATCGCGGCGAAGGTGTCGTGGTCGCCGCGCAACGCCTGGCGCAGGGACGCCAGGTCGTCGAACGGCAGCTTGTGGCCGACCGCCTCGGACAGCGCCCGCAGGATCTTCCAGTCCTCGCGCGCCTCGCCCAGCGGGAAGCCGGCGGCGAAGCCCTCCTGGACCCGACCCTCGGTGTTCACGTACAGGCCGTCCTTCTCGGTGTAGGCGGCGCCCGGCAGGACCACGTCGGCGCGGTGCGCGCCCTTGTCGCCGTGATGCCCCTGGTAGACCACGAAGGCGTCGCCCAGCCCCTCGGTGTCGATCTCGTCGGCACCCAGCAGGTAAACCAGCTTGATCCTGCCCGCCTTGGCGCCGTCCAGGATGCCGGCGACGTCGGCGCCGCCCTGGCCCGGCACGAAGCCCATGTCCAGCCCGGCCACGCGGGCCGCCGCGGTGTGCAGCACGTTGAAGCCGTTCCAGCCCGGCACGGTCTCGCCGTCCTCGTCCTGGGTCGCCGGCTGGATCATGCCGCAGCTCTCGGCGATGGACCGGGCGGCGGCCAGTACGGCGGCACCGTCCTTGCGGGTCAGCGCACCCATGCCGACCACGATCATCGGCTTCTTGGCGGCCTTCAGCACCCCGGCGAACCTGTTGGAGCCGTCGGCGATCTCGGCCAGGGTCTGGGTACCGGCGCCGAGATGCTCGTAGTCGTAGGTCAGGTCGAGCTTCTGGCCGATCACCCCGATCGGGAAGTTGCCGCGCAGCCAGCGCTTGCGGATGCGGGCGTTGACCAGCGCCGCCTCCCAGCGCGGGTTGGTGCCGACCAGCAGCAGCGCGTCGGCGTCCTCGATCCCGGCGATCGTGGTGTTGAACAGCCAGCCGCTGCGCCGCCCCTCGCCGATCGCGGCGCCGTCCTGGCGGCAGTCGATGTTCGGCGAGCCGAGCGCCGTCATCAGCCGCTTCAGCGCGTACATCGCCTCGGCGTCCATGGTGTCGCCGGCGATCGCCGCCATCTCGGCACCCTTCAGGCCCTTCATGCGCTCGGCCACGGCGGCGAACGCCTCCGGCCAGGTCGCCGGCTGCAGCTTGCCGTCCCTGCGGACGTACGGCCGGTCCAGGCGCTGGCGCTTCAGCCCGTCGCAGGCGTAGCGGGTCTTGTCGGAGATCCACTCCTCGTTGATGTCCTCGTGCAGTCGCGGCAGCACGCGCAGGACCTCGCGGCCGCGGGCGTCGACCCGGATGTTGCTGCCGACCGCGTCCATCACGTCGACCGACTCGGTCTTCTTGAGCTCCCACGGGCGCGACACGAAGGCGTACGGCTTCGAGGTCAGCGCGCCGACCGGGCACAGGTCGATGACGTTGGCCGACAGCTCGGAGTCGATCGCCTTTTCGAGGTAGGTGGTGATCTCGGCGTTCTCGCCGCGGTTCAGCATCCCCATGTCGGTGACGCCGGCGATCTCGGTCGAGAACCGGACGCAGCGCGTGCAGTGGATGCAGCGGGTCATGATGGTCTTGACCAGCGGCCCCATGTTCTTGTCGGTGACCGCGCGCTTGTTCTCGGTGTAGCGGCTGGAGTGCCAGCCATAGGCCATCGCCTGGTCCTGCAGGTCGCACTCGCCGCCCTGATCGCAGATCGGGCAGTCGAGCGGATGGTTGATCAGCAGGAACTCCATCGTGCCCTTCTGGGCCTTCTTGGCGACCTCGGACTTGGTGTGGATCACCATGCCGTCGCCGGCCGGGAACGCGCAGGAGGCGATCGGCTTCGGAGCCTTCTCCATCTCGACCAGGCACATCCGGCAGTTGCCGGCGACCGAGAGGCGGTCGTGGTAGCAGAAACGCGGCACCTCGGCGCCGGCAGCCTCGCAGGCCTGCAGCACCGTCGAGCCCGCGGGCACCTCCACCTCGATCCCGTCGACCGTCAGTTTCGGCATGCTGTCCTCTCTTCGTCCCTGCCAGATCCGCTCGTGACCGTCACTCGGCCGCCTGGGCGGTCGGCATCACCGGCTTGCCGGCCTTGCGGGCGTTGATCCGCCGTTCCATCTCCGGCCGGAAGTGCCGGATCAGGCCCTGCACGGGCCAGGCCGCGGCATCGCCGAGCGCGCAGATGGTGTGTCCCTCGATCTGCCGGCTCACCTCTTCCAGCACGTCGATCTCGTCGATGTCGGCCTCGCCGCGGACCATGCGTTCCATGACCCGCCACATCCACCCCGCGCCCTCGCGGCACGGCGTGCACTGGCCGCAGCTCTCGTGCTTGTAGAAGTAGCTGAGCCGGGCGATCGCCTTCACGATGTCGGTCGACTTGTTCATGACGATGACCGCCGCGGTGCCGAGACCGGAGCGCACCTCGCGCAGCGAGTCGAAGTCCATCAGCACATCGTCGCAGATCGTCTTCGGCAGCACCGGCACCGACGAGCCGCCCGGGATCACCGCCAGCAGGTTGTCCCAGCCGCCGATCACGCCGCCGGCGTGCTTGTCGATCAGCTCACGCAGCGGGATGCCGAGCTCCTCCTCGACGTTGCACGGGTTGTTCACGTGCCCGGAGATGCAGAACAGCTTGGTCCCGGAGTTCTTGGGGCGGCCGAGGCCGGCGAACCACTCGGCGCCGCGCCGCAGGATGGTCGGCACCACCGCCACCGACTCGACGTTGTTCACCGTGGTCGGGCAGCCGTACAGGCCGACGCCGGCCGGGAACGGCGGCTTCAGGCGCGGCTGGCCCTTCTTGCCCTCGAGCGACTCGATCAGCGCGGTCTCTTCGCCGCAGATGTAGGCGCCGGCGCCGCGGTGCACATAGACGTCGAAGTCGTAGCCGGTTCCGCAGGCGTTCTTGCCGATCAGGCCGGCGTCATAGGCCTCGTCGACCGCCTTCTGGAGGGCCATCGCCTCGTTGTAGAACTCGCCGCGCACGTAGATGTACGCCGCCTTGGCCCGCATCGCGTAGCCGCCGATCAGGCAGCCCTCGACCAGCTTGTGCGGCTCGTGGCGCAGGATGTCGCGGTCCTTGCAGGTGCCCGGCTCCGACTCGTCGGCGTTCACCACCAGGTAGTGCGGCTTGTCCTTCACCTCTTTCGGCATGAAGGACCACTTCAGACCGGTCGGGAAGCCGGCGCCGCCGCGGCCGCGCAGCCCCGAGGCCTTGACCGCCTCGACGATGTCCTCGGGCGATTTGCTCAGCAGCTCCTTGGTGTTCGACCAGTCGCCGCGCTTGCGTGCCCCGGCCAGTCCGGCGTCGAACCAGCCGTAGACGTTGGTGAAGATGCGATCCTCGTCCTTCAGCATCAGTCGTCTCCACCCCCGGCGGCCTTCTGGCCGGCGAACCACGACGGAACCCCCTCGGCGTCCTTCAGCGACGTCAGCGAGGTCGGGCCGGCGATCGACTGGGACGTCTGGCGCCCCTTCATCGAGCCGACCTTCGGCTGCTCGCCGCGCTTCAGGGACTCCAGAAGCTCGGCCGTGGTCTGGTAGTCCATGTCCTCGTAGAAATCGTCGTTCACCTGCAGGATCGGCGCGTTCACGCAGCCGCCCAGGCACTCGACCTCGAGCAGCGAGAACTGGCCGTCCGCGGTCGAGCCGTGATTGCCGATCCCGAGCTTGTCCTTGATGCAGCGCATCACGTCGTCGGAACCGCGCAGCCAGCACGGCGTGGTCGTGCAGGCCTGCAGGAACCACTTACCGACCGGCGCCAGGTTGAACATCGTGTAGAAGGTCGCGACCTCCAGCACCCGGATCCTGGCCATGCCGAGCCGCTCGGCGATCGCGTCGATGGCGGCGAGCGGGATCCAGTTGTCGTGCTGGCGCTGGGCCAGGTCCAGGAGCGGCAGCACCGCGCTGGCCTTCCGGTTCTCCGGGTACTTGGCCAGGAACTTCTCGATCTTGGCTTCGCTCTCGGCGGTCCAGGCGAAGCTCTTCGGCTGGTCCTTGTCCTCGGCGATGTGCTTGCCGCTCATCGGTCGATCTCCCCGAAGACGATGTCCAGCGAGCCGATGATCGCCACCGTGTCGGCGAGCATGTGGCCCCTGGTCAGGAAGTCCATGGCTGCCAGGAACGCGAAGCCCGGCGCCCGGATCTTGCAGCGGTACGGCTTGTTGGTGCCGTCCGACACCAGGAACACCGCGAACTCGCCCTTCGGCGCCTCGACCGCGGCATAGGTCTCGCCGGCCGGGACGTGGTAGCCCTCGGTGTACAGCTTGAAGTGATGGATCAGCGCTTCCATCGAGCGCTTCATCTCGCCGCGCTTCGGCGAGGTGATCTTCCTGTCGGTGCTCTTGACCGGCCCGTCCGGCATGCCCTCGAGGCACTGGTAGATGATCCGCAGCGACTGCCGCATCTCCTCGACCCGGACCAGGTAGCGCGCGTAGCAGTCGCCGGTCTTGCCGATCGGGACGTCGAAATCCATCTCGCCGTAGGCGTCGTAGGGCTGCGCGGTGCGCAGGTCCCACGGCACGCCGGAACCGCGCAGAACCGGGCCGGAGAACCCGTGGTCCAGGGCCTCCTCGCGGCTGACCACCCCGATGTCGACGGTGCGCTGCTTGAAGATCCGGTTCTCGGTCAGCAGCCCTTCCATGTCGTCGATGAAGGTCGGGAACTGGTCGGCCCAGGCCTTGATGTCCTCGAGCAGGCCGGCCGGCAGGTCCTGGTGGACGCCGCCGGGGCGGAAGTAGGCGGCGTGCAGGCGCGCGCCCGAGACCCGCTCGTAGAAGCCCATCAGCTTCTCGCGCTCCTCGAAGCCCCACAGCAGCGGGGTCATCGCCCCGACGTCGAGCGCGAAGGTCGTCAGGTTCAGCAGGTGGTTCAGGATCCGCCCGATCTCGGCGTACAGCACCCGGATGTACTGCCCGCGCTTCGGCACCTCGATGCCGAGCAGCCGCTCGACCGCCAGCGCGTAGGCGTGCTCCTGGTTCATCGGTGCGACGTAGTCGAGCCGGTCGAAGTACGGCACCGCCTGCAGGTAGGTCTTGTACTCGATCAGCTTCTCGGTGCCGCGGTGCAGCAGACCGATATGCGGGTCGGCCCGCTCGACCACCTCGCCGTCCATCTCGAGCACCAGCCGGAGCACCCCGTGGGCCGCAGGGTGCTGCGGCCCGAAGTTCATGGTGAGCGGCTTGATCTGCGTCTCGGCCATCAGCCCTGCCCCTCCGGAGCCTGCTCCGCCTTCTCGTCACCCGGCAGCACCGCCTGGGCACCCTCCCAGGGGCTCAGGAAGTCGAAGTTCCGGAATTCCTGGGTCAGCTTGACCGGCTCGTAAACCACCCGTTTCTGGGCGTCGTCGTAGCGGACCTCGACGTATCCGGTCAGCGGGAAGTCCTTGCGCAGCGGATGGCCCTCGAAACCGTAGTCGGTCAGCAGGCGCCGCAGGTCCGGGTGGTCCGAGAAGTAGATCCCGTACATGTCCCAGGCCTCGCGCTCCATCCAGCCGGCCGAGCTGAACAGCCCGGTCGCCGACGGCACCGGCGTGTTCTCGTCGGTCGGGACCTTGAGCCGGATGCGCAGGTTCTGGCGGATCGAGAGCAGGTTGTAGACCACCTCGAAGCGCTCCTCGCGCTGCGGGTAGTCGACACCGCACAGGTCCATCAGGGCCTTGAACTGGCACTGGCTGTCGTCGCGCAGGAAGGTCAGGACCTTCAGCGCCGAGGACGGGCGGCAGCGCAGCGACAGTTCGCCGCGCGCCAGGGCGACGTCGAACGCGTCCTGGCCCAGCTGGCTCTCGATGTAAGCCGCCAGGTCCTTCAACGCGTTGACGGTCTCGGAAGGCATGGCCGTCGCCATGGGTCGCGGGCCTCCGTTTCAGTACCCCGCCCGGTCGCGCGTCAGCGCGCGATCGTGGCAGTTCGCTTGATCTTCCGCTGCAGCTGAAGCACGCCGTACAGCAGCGCCTCGGCCGTCGGTGGGCACCCCGGCACGTAGATGTCGACCGGAACGATCCGGTCGCAGCCGCGAACCACCGAATACGAATAGTGATAGTAGCCACCGCCGTTGGCGCAGGATCCCATCGAGATCACCCACCGCGGCTCGGCCATCTGGTCGTACACCTTGCGCAGGGCCGGCGCCATCTTGTTGGTGAGCGTGCCGGCCACGATCATCACGTCCGACTGCCGCGGGCTCGGTCGGAACACCAGGCCGAATCGGTCGAGGTCGTAGCGGCTGGCGGCGGTGTGCATCATCTCGACCGCGCAGCAGGCCAGGCCGAAGGTCATCGGCCACAACGAGCCGCAACGCGCCCAGTTGAACAGCTTGTCGGCCTGGGCGATCACGAAACCCTTCTCGCGGATCTCGTCGCCGACGGCGCCGAGGATCGCGTCCTGGTCGGCGCCCGGCGGGGTCGGGCGCCCGGCGTTCATCACTCCCATTCCAGGGCTCCCTTCTTCCACTCGTAGACGAAGCCGATCGTCAGCACCCCGAGGAACACCACCATCGACCAGAACCCGAACAGGCCGATGTCGCCGAGCGAGATGGCCCACGGGAACAGGAACGCGACCTCGAGGTCGAAGATGATGAACAGGATGGCGACCAGGTAGAACCGGACGTCGAACTGCCGGCGGGAATCGTCGAACGCCTCGAAGCCGCATTCGTACGCCGACAGCTTCTCGGAGTCGGGGCGCTGGGTCCCGACGACCATCGACGCGATGACCATCGCCGCGGACAGGCCGATGGCGATCGCGAGGAAGATCAGGATCGGCAGGTATTCCGTCAGCAGCTGGTTCATCGGCGCTCTCCCCGGCGCTCAGGATTCAAGGGCGTAGCCAGGGTCCCGCCCCGGCGTTCGCGGCGGCACTATAGTGCGGCGCACACCGGGAGAACAAGGCAAAGCCACAGTGTTGTCACACGGTCGACGTTGCGCGTTCGTGCCGACGCGCAAGCCCGCTGCGACCGGACGTCGCGCGGGTTCCAGGGCTCGATTTGACGGAGAAAGTGGCGGGAGTGACGGGACTCGAACCCGCGGCCTCTGGCGTGACAGGCCAGCGCTCTAACCGACTGAGCTACACCCCCTTGGGGACGTTCCCGGCGAGGCCGCCGGGTGCGTCGAGGCGCGTGATGTACCCGCTCCCCAGGGGCCTGTCAAGCGCACCTTCTTCGCCATGCGCATTCTCTTCGCTACACTCCCCGGAGACCGGGCGCGATGCCCGAAATGCCTGGAGGAACGGCGCCTTGGAGCAGATGACCGCGCAGGACTACGAGCGCCTTCTCAAGCTGGTGGCGATGCTCGGAAGCGACCGGGACGGAGAGATTCTCAACGCCGTCGCCGCCGCCAGCCGTGTCCTGAACAGCTACGGCCTGGACTGGAGCGATATCGTGCTGCCCCGCAAGCTGCTCCCGGTCCGGGCCAGCGCCGCCGAGGATCTTGCGGAATCCGAGGATGACGACGGGGCGTCCGGGCCGCCGCCGCTCGATCGGGCGACGCCGGAGGTCATGTACCGGCTGCTGATGGCGAGCGCGAACGTCTCCGCGGACGCCAAGCGGGACATTCGCCGTCACGCCGAAGCGATTCGCGAGGGCCGCGTCACGCCGGCGATTCGGGGGGAGCTTCAGACGATGTACACCTACGCGGTGCTGCGGGGCCGGCCGATCTGAAGAAGCGACCATGGCTGGGGCGAATGGTGGGCGGTGACGGGTTCGAACCGCCGACCTAGCGGGTGTAAACCGCTCGCTCTACCAGCTGAGCTAACCGCCCGTGCCGCCGACGCGGCTGCCGCCTGTGCAGCGACGCGTCTGATTCCATACTCCAGGGCCAAAAAGCAAGACGCCGGCACTCAATGAGTGCCGGCGTCCCTGCAATCTGACGTGGGGACTCAGTTGACGGAGTCCTTAAGCCCCTTGCCCGGCTTGAACTTCGGCTGCTTGGAGGCCGGGATGCTGATCTTCTCACCCGTACGCGGGTTCCGGCCCTCGCTCGCGGCGCGAGACGCGACCGAGAACGTACCAAACCCAACGAGGCGAACCTCTCCCCCCTTCTTCAGCTGTCCGGTGATGACATCGAACACCGCATCAACAGCCTTACCGGAATCTGCCTTGGAAAGACCGGTCGAATCGGCGACCGCGGCAACGAGCTCGTTCTTGTTCACGTTAGCCCCCCAATGTGGCGAGAGAATATCTGTGGCATCGCCCAAGCGACGCAACGGGGAGGACTTTAAATCGGTGGTTCGTCGGCAGTCAATCGCTCACACCATGGTTTCGCGAGGTTTTCCGCCGTTTTGAGCTTGAATCCGACGCCGATTCCGCCGGTCGGGGATAAAAAGCGACGGCCGCTCCACCGAGGCGGAGCGGCCGCGCATGAAATTCACCCGAACAACTCGCTTAGTGCGTGATCACACCCCCGGTCACTTCGCCCTTTGGGCTCGGCGTCAGCGAATCGAGCTCCTTCGCCTTCTCCTCGAGCGAAGCCGGGTCGATCGGCACCGGCTGATTCGTCAGGGCATGGCCGATCACTTCGTCCACCGTGGAGACCGGGACGATCTTCAGCCCCTTCTTCACGTTGTCCGGGATCTCGGCCAGGTCCTTCTCGTTGTCCTTCGGGATCAGGACCAGCTTCAGGCCGCCGCGCAGGGCCGCCAGCAACTTCTCCTTCAAACCGCCGATCGGCAGCACGCGCCCCCGCAGAGTGACCTCGCCGGTCATCGCGACATCCCGCCGAACCGGAATGCCGGTCAGGACAGAGACGATCGAGGTGACCATCGCCACGCCGGCCGACGGGCCGTCCTTCGGGGTCGCCCCTTCCGGCACGTGGACGTGGATGTCGCGCTGCTCGAACAGCTTCGGGTTGATGCCGTAGGTGTAGCACCGGGACTTCACGAACGACTCGGCGGCCTGCACCGACTCCTTCATCACGTCGCCGAGCTTGCCGGTGGTGATGACCTTGCCCTTGCCGGGAACCGTGACCGATTCGATCGACAGCAACTCGCCGCCGACCTCGGTCCAGGCCAGGCCGGTGGTGACGCCGACCAGGTCGGTCTCCTCGGCCTCGCCGTACCGGAACTTGCGGACGCCGGCGAAGGTGTCGAGGTTCTTGCGGGTGACCGCGACCTTCTTCTTGCCGGTGCTGAGGATCTCCTTCACCGCCTTGCGGGTCAGGTTCGCCAGCTCGCGCTCCAGATTCCGGACGCCGGCCTCGCGGGTGTAGTAGCGGATCAGGTCGCGCAGGGCGTCCTCGGAGATCGACCACTCTCCCGCCTTCAGGCCGTGCTCCTTCACCTGCTTGGGAATCAGGTGCCGCTGGGCGATCTCGACCTTCTCGTCCTCGGTGTAGCCCGACAGCCGGATGATCTCCATGCGGTCCAGCAGCGGCTGCGGCATCCGCAGGGTGTTGGCCGTGGTGACGAACATCACGTCGGACAGGTCGTAGTCGACCTCCAGGTAGTGGTCCTGGAACGTGTTGTTCTGCTCCGGATCGAGCACCTCGAGAAGAGCCGACGACGGGTCGCCGCGATAGTCCTGGCCGAGCTTGTCGATCTCGTCGAGCAGGAACAGCGGGTTCGAGGTCTTCGCCTTCTTCATGCCCTGGATGATCTTGCCCGGCAGGGCGCCGATGTAGGTCCGGCGATGCCCGCGGATCTCGGCCTCGTCGCGCACGCCGCCGAGCGACATCCGCACGAAGTTGCGGCCGGTCGCCTTGGCGATCGACTTGCCGAGCGAGGTCTTGCCGACGCCCGGCGGGCCGACGAGGCACAGGATCGGCCCCTTCAGCTTGCCGATCCGGGTCTGCACCGCCAGATACTCGACGATCCGCTCCTTGACCTTCTCGAGGCCGTAGTGGTCGGCGTTCAGCACCTGCTCCGCGTGGTTCAGGTCCTTCTTCACCTTGGAGCGCTTCTTCCAGGGAATCTGCAGCATCCAGTCGAGGTAGTTGCGGACCACCGTCGCTTCGGCCGACATCGGGCTCATGTTGCGCAGCTTCTTGAGCTCCTGCTGCGCCTTGTCCCGGGCCTCCTTCGACAGCTTGGTCTTGGCGATCTGGTCCTCCAGCTCCTGGAGGTCGTCGCGGCCGTCCTCGCCCTCGCCGAGCTCCTTCTGGATCGCCTTCATCTGCTCGTTGAGATAGTACTCCCGCTGGGTCTTCTCCATCTGGCGCTTGACCCGGTTGCGGATGCGCTTCTCGACCTGCAGGACGCCGATCTCGCCTTCCATGAAGCCGTAGACGCGCTCGAGGCGCGCCACGACCCCCGCGGTCTCCAGCAGATCCTGCTTGTCGGCGATCTTCAGGGCCAGGTGGGAGGCGATGGTGTCGGCCAGCTTTGCCGGTTCCTCGATCTGGTTGACCGAGACCAGCACCTCCGGCGGGATCTTCTTGTTCAGCTTGATGTACTGCTCGAACTGCGCGATCACCGCGCGCGACAGCGCCTCGACCTCCTGGCGGTCGCCCGGATCCTCCTCGATCTCCTCGGCCTCGGCCTCGAAGAAGGTGTCGGTCGCGGTGTAGCGCTTGATGCGCGCCCGGCGGCCGCCCTCGACCAGCACCTTCACGGTGCCGTCGGGCAGCTTCAGGAGCTGCAGGACGGTGCCGATCGTGCCGACCTCGAAGATGTCCTCCGCCGCCGGATCGTCGTCGCCGGCGTTCTTCTGGGTGACGAGCAGGATCTGCTTGTCATCCTTCATCACGTCTTCGAGGGCCCGCACCGATTTGTCGCGTCCCACGAACAGCGGAACGATCATGTGCGGGAAGACGACGATGTCCCGCAACGGCAGAACCGGAAAGACTTCGGTACCAAGGGTCACGTGTTTTGGCCTCAACTAAGCGCCTCCCCCGCGATCTGGTCTGTCTCGCGTCACGCAGGGCGGGGGATGGGACCCTGCGCACGACCTGTTAGGTGGCGCCCGTCCCTCTGCCAATCAAGGCCGAAACGTTCAAGCGCCTGTGCTGACATCCTCGCGACGCTCGGCGTGAACCATGATGGGCTTGGCGCCCTGGCTCACCACGTCACCGTTGATGATGATCTCGTCGACGCCCTCCAGCGACGGAAGATCGTACATCGGGTCGAGCAGAATGCTTTCCATGATGGAGCGCAGGCCGCGCGCGCCGGTCTTCCGGTCGATCGCCTTGCGGGCGATGGCCCGCAGCGCGTCTTCCCGGAACTCCAGGCGGACGTCCTCCATCTCGAACAGCCGCTGGTACTGCTTGACCAGGGCGTTCTTCGGCTTGGTGAGGATATCGACCAGGGCCTCCTCCTCCAGATCCTCGAGCGTCGCCAGAACCGGCAGGCGCCCGACGAACTCCGGGATGAGGCCGAATTTCAGCAGGTCCTCGGGCTCGACCTCGCGCAGGATCTCGCCGGTCCGGCGGTCGTCCGGCGCCCGGACGTCGGCGCCGAAGCCGATCGAAGAGCCTTTCGAGCGGTTCGAGATGATCTTCTCGAGCCCGGCGAACGCGCCGCCGCAGATGAACAGGATGTTGGTCGTGTCGACCTGCAGGAACTCCTGCTGCGGGTGCTTGCGGCCACCCTGCGGCGGGACGCTGGCGACCGTGCCCTCCATGATCTTCAGCAGGGCCTGCTGCACGCCCTCGCCCGACACGTCGCGGGTGATCGACGGGTTGTCGGACTTGCGGCTGATCTTGTCGACCTCGTCGATGTACACGATCCCGCGCTGCGCCCGCTCGACGTTGTAGTCGGCGGCCTGCAGCAGCTTCAGGATGATGTTCTCGACGTCCTCGCCGACATAGCCGGCCTCGGTCAACGTCGTCGCGTCCGCCATCGTGAACGGCACGTCGATGATCCGCGCCAGGGTCTGCGCCAGCAGCGTCTTGCCGCAGCCGGTCGGCCCGATCAGCAGGATGTTCGACTTCGCGAGCTCGACGTCGTTGTTCTTCTGGCCGTGCGCGAGCCGCTTGTAGTGGTTGTGCACCGCCACCGACAGGATGCGCTTGGCCTTGTACTGGCCGATTACGTAATCGTCGAGCACCTGACAGATGTCGCCAGGCGTCGGGACCCCGTCGCGCGACTTCACGAGGGTGGTCTTGTGCTCCTCACGGATGATGTCCATGCAGAGTTCGACACACTCGTCGCAGATAAAAACCGTTGGTCCTGCGATGAGCTTGCGGACCTCGTGCTGGCTCTTCCCGCAGAACGAGCAGTAGAGGGTGTTCTTGGAATCGCCCCCGCTGCCGCTACCGGACTTGCTCATGGTTTCTCGGTCCTGGTCGTCTGATCCACCGGATTTATGTTAGCCGCCCGGTTTCCGGGGCGACAATGCGAAAAAGACCACGGGGCTCGGTAAAATTTCCTTAACCGAGCACACGCTGGGCTTTCGTCGCGCGTGAAGAACGCGCTCACCCGCCGGTCTTGTCGGTCTCGACGGGGGTCGGCCGCTTCTCGATGACCTGGTCGATCAGGCCGAACGCCTTGGCCTCCTCGGCGGTCATGAAGTTGTCGCGGTCCATGCCCTTCTCGATCTCGTCCATCCCACGACCGGTGTGCTTGACGTAGATCTGGTTCAGCCGCTCACGGGTGCGGATGATCTCGCGGGCATGAATTTCGATGTCGGTCGCCTGGCCCTGGAAGCCGCCGGACGGCTGATGGATCATCACCTTCGCGTTCGGCAGGCAGTAGCGCTTGCCGGCGGCACCGGCCGCCAGCAGCAGCGAGCCCATCGACGCGGCGTGGCCCATGCACACGGTCGAGACCTCGGGACGGATGTATTCCATCGTATCGTACATCGCGAGGCCGGAGGTCACGATGCCGCCCGGCGAGTTGATGTACATGAAGATGTCCTTGGTCGGGTTCTCCGCCTCGAGGAACAGCAGCTGGGCGCACACCACGCTCGCGATCGCGTCGTTGATCGGCCCCATCACGAAGATGATCCGCTCCTTCAGCAGGCGCGAGTAGATATCGTACGCCCGCTCCCCGCGGTTGGTCTGCTCGACCACCATCGGCACGAGGGAGTTCATGGCGATATCGTGCGGGCTGGACATCGATGCCTTACCTTCGTCCTGGTGTCGTGGCCCGGACCCGGGCCAGCTCGAAGCGGTCAGCGCAATATGGGGTGTGTCGGGCCGGTTCGCCAGCCCGACATGCCCACGGCCGATGATCACTCGGCCGATGCCTCCTGCGCGTCGTCGGCCTTCGCCTTGGCCTTGGTCTTCTTGGCCTTCGGCTTGGCCTTCGGCTTCGCCTCCTCGGCCTTCTTCTCCTCGGCCGGCTCGTCGGCGTCGTCGTCGGCGAACAGCTGCTCCGGCGTCACCTGCTTCTCGGTCACGGTCGCCATCTCGAGGATGAAGTCGACGACCTTGTCCTCGAACAGCGGCGCCCGCACCTGGGCCAGCGCCTCCGGGTTCTTCTGGTAGTACTCGAACACGAACCGCTCCTGGCCCGGGAACCGCGCCGCCTGCGACCGGATGGCGTTGGTCACCTCCTCGTCGGTGACCTGGATGTTGTTCATCCGGCCGACCTCGGAGAGCAGGAGCCCGAGCCGCACCCGGCGCTCGGCGATCTGGCGGTACTCGGCGCGATCCTCCTCGGAGATCTTCTCGTCCTCGGACGGATGGCCGGAATGATCGTGGTGATCATGGTCGTGGTCGTGATCGTGATCATGCCCGTGGTCGTGATCATGCCCGTGGTCGTGACCGGCCTCGCCGCCGGAATGCGCGACCACCTGGTGGACGATCCCGCGATACTCCTCCTCGACCATGCCCGGGGGCACGCCGAAGCTGTGGCGCTCGGCCAGCGCGTCGAGCAGCGACCGCTTGGTCCGGGAGCGCGCCGCCTCGGAGAACTCGCCCTGCATCTGCTCGCGCACCGCATCGCGGAGCGCCTGCAGGTTGTCCAGGCCGAAGCGCGTGGCGAACTCGTCGTCGATCGCGACCGGCTTCGGAGCCCGCAGCTCCTTCACCGTCACGCCGAACACGGCTTCCTTGCCGGCCAGGTGCGAGGCCTGGTAGTCGGCCGGGAAGCTGACCGTCACGTCACGGCTCTCACCGGCCTTGGCGCCGACGAGCTGGCTCTCGAAGCCCGGGATGAAGGTGTTGGAGCCGAGCTCCAGGTGATGATCCTGGGCCGCGCCGCCGTCGAACGCGACGCCGTCGATCTTGCCCTCGAAGTCGATCACCACGACGTCGCCCTCGGCGGCGCCGCGCGCTTCGGTGACCGGCTCGCTGTCCTTCTGCTGGCCGGCCATGCGCTCGAGCGCCTCGTCGACCGCCTTGTCGTCGACGGCCGCGACCGTCCGCTCGACGGTCAGGGTGCTGAAGTCGATCGGCTCGATCTCCGGCATCAGCTCGACCGACACCTTGTACTCGAGGTCCTTGCCCTTGTCGTAGGCCGTGATCTCGACGCGCGGCTGCACGGCCGGCCGCAGGCCGCGCTCGTTCAGCGCCATCTCGGTGTTGGTGTTGACCGCCTTCTCGAGGATCTCGCCCAGCAGGGATTCGCCGTAGCGCGCCTTGAGCAGCGACGGCGGAACCTTGCCCGGGCGGAAGCCCGGCAGGCTCATCTGCGGCGCCAGCTCGGCCAGCCGCCCGTCGAGTTCGGCTTCGATCTCCGAAGCCGGGACGACGATCTCGAATTCGCGCTTCAGTCCCTCGTTGAGGGTCTCGTTGACTTGCATGGAACACACCCGGTCGGTCAAGGGCCCGCGGTCGCGGTCCGACCGGCACGAGTGGTGCGGGTGGAGGGACTTGAACCCCCATGGCTTGCGCCACTGGAACCTAAATCCAGCGTGTCTACCAGTTCCACCACACCCGCGCCGAGCGTTGCGCGCCCTACGTCAGGAGGCGCACTGCTATATGACCTCGTCTCCCGCGTCAACCGCGGGAACCCGTGCCGGCCCGCCGCTGTCAGGTACGCGCGAGCGCCCGCATCGCCGACGACGCGCTGGCGCGGCCCCCGTCGGAGTAGGCCTCGTGGTTCTCGTCGATCTCGCTCAGCTTGTAGAGGTAGTTGATCATCATGCCACGGGACTGCCGCAGGCCGTTCGGCGACGGGTCCCCGAGCCAGTTCAACCGCTCCATCCGGGCGCCGTTCGACAGGTGGAAATGCGCGACCGGATCGCGCGCCGTGCCGTTGCCCCGCTTCGCCGCCATCAGGTAGCGCGCGGCCATCCGCATCATCGGCGCCTTCACCGCGTCGGCCAGCGCCGTATCGGTCCACCAGCGCTCGCGGCCGAGCGCCTGCTCGACCAGGTCGGCGTCGCCGGTGTCGTCGTCCTCCAGGCCCAGCGCCTGCAGCAGCCCGCGCCGCTCCGAAGCCGTCAGCTTCGGCCCGTCGCCGGCGGCGAGCGCGTCGGCATACCAGGCGTTGAAGCCGGGAATCGGCGACAGGGTCGCGAAGGTCTTCAGGTTCGGGAACTCGTGCTCCAGCACGTCGACGACGCGCTTGATCAGGAAGTTGCCGAAGCTGATTCCCGCCAGCCCGCGCTGGGCGTTCGAGATCGAGTAGAAGATCGCGGTGTTGGCGGCCTTCGGATCGGTCGGCGGGGCACTTTCGTCGAGCAGGGCCAGCACCCCGTCGGACATGCCGTCGACCAGCGCGACCTCGACGAAGATCAACGGCTCGTGCGGCATGTTCGGGTGGAAGTAGGCGAAGCAGCGCCGGTCGGAATCGAGGCGGTTCTTCAGATCCTCCCACGAGCGGATCTTGTGCACCGCCTCGTAGGCGATCAGCTTCTCCAGCAGCGCTGCCGGCGACTCCCAGGTGATCCGTCGCAGCTCCAGCAGGCCCACGTCGAACCAGGCGGCCAGAAGCTCCCGCAGGTCGGCGTCGAGATCCGCCAGCTCCGGCGACTTCTTCGCCATCGGCAGCAGTTCCGCACGCAGGTCGACCAGGAACTTGACCCCCTCCGGCAGCGCGTTGAAGCGGGTCAGCAGCCGGCGCCAGTGCGGCACCAGCGCCTCGCGCAGCCGCCGCTCGGCCCGCCGGCGGTCTTCCTCCGCCTCGGCCTTCTGCAGCGCCGCCACGGCCACCGAGACCTGATCGCGGTCGGGACCGAACTCCTCGGCCAGCAGGGTGAGGAATCGATGCCGGCCGATCTCGTTGAGCGCCAGGTAGGAGCGCCCGAGCTCGGCGGCCCGTGCGCGCGCCGATACCTCGCCGCCCTTGGCGATCAGGCAGTCCAGCATCTGCTGCCGGATCTTGCCGAGGTCGTCGCCCGGCAGGTCGGGACGCGGCGCCCCGGACAGGTAGTAACGGGTGGAATCCGAGAACTCGGTCCAGGCGGAGCGGAGGTTCCGAAGCGTGCGGTCGAGCAGGCTTTCGGCGGTCGCAGTCTCGTTCGTCATGGCCGAACTTTGCCGCGCGGCGGGGCCGGCGGCAATCGGCGATTCAGTGACAACATGATGACAGCTGCAGGGCGGCTCAGTTCACCTGTTCCTTGGTTGCCAGGAAGCGCAGCTTCGGCCATGTGTCGGTCGTGTGCTTGAGGTGCCAGGCGTTGCGCGCCAGGAATACCGGGTCCCCGTCGTGGTCCTCCGCCAGGTCGCCCTGATGGGCGTCGGTGAACCGCTTCAGCTCGGCCGGATCGTCCGCGGCGATCCAGCGCGCGGTGTACAGCCCGGCGGTCTCGAAGGTGACCGGCACGTCGTACTCCGTGCGGATCCGGTCGGCCAGCACCTCGAACTGCAGGGCACCGACCACGCCGACGATCCACTGGCTGCCGAGGCGGGTCTTGAACGCCTTGGCCGCCCCCTCCTCCGCCAGCTGCTCGACCGCCCGCGACAGGTGCTTCATCTTCATGGGATCGGTCGGCCGGACCCGCTGCAGGAGTTCCGGCGCGAAGCTCGGGATTCCGGTGACGTGGAGTTCCTCGCCCTCGGTCAGGGTGTCGCCGATCCGCAGGTTGCCGTGGTTCGGGATCCCGATGATGTCGCCCGGCCAGGCCTCTTCCGCGGTCTCGCGGTCGCGCGCCAGGAACAGCACCGGGTTGTGCATGGTCATGATCTTGCCGCTGCGGATGTGCTTCAGCTTCATGCCGCGCTTGAAGTGACCGGAGCTGAGCCGCACGAAGGCGATGCGGTCGCGGTGCTTGGGATCCATGTTCGCCTGGATCTTGAAGACGAACGCCGAGACCTTGTCCTCGCCCGGGCTGATCGCCCGCTCGACCGCCGGCTGCGGGCGCGGCGGCGGCGAGAACTCCGCCACCCCCTCCAGCAGCTCGCGCACCCCGAAATTGTTCAGGGCGCTGCCGAAGAACACCGGCGTCATGGTGCCGTGGCGGAACGCCTCGAGGTCGAACTCCGGGCACAGGCCGCGCACCATCTCGACCTGCTCGCGCAGCTCCCGGACCTGGTCGGCCGGCAGCAGCTCGTCGAGCTTGGGATCGTCGAGGCCGCTGCACTGGATGCCTTCGGCCGGCCGGTCGTGCGACCCGCGCTCGACCAGGATGAGCTGGTCGCGCAGCAGGTCGTAGCAGCCCTTGAACCGCGAGCCCATGCCGATGGGCCAGCTCGCCGGCGAGACGTCGAGCGCCAGGGTCTGCTCGACCTCGTCCAGCAGCTCGAACGGGTCGCGGCTCTCGCGGTCCAGCTTGTTGACGAAGGTGACGATCGGCACGTCGCGCAGCCGGCAGACCTCGAACAGCTTGCGGGTCTGCTCCTCGATGCCCTTGGCGGCGTCGATCACCATCACCGCCGAGTCGACCGCGGTCAGGGTCCGGTAGGTGTCCTCCGAGAAATCCTCGTGGCCCGGGGTGTCCAGCAGGTTGAAGGTGCGGCCGGCGTACTCGTAGGTCATCACCGAGGAGGCGACCGAGATGCCGCGCTCCTGCTCGACCTTCATCCAGTCCGAGCGCGCACGCCGGGCCTGGCCGCGCGCCTTGACGGCACCGGCGAGCTGGATGGCGCCGCCGAACAGCAGCAGCTTCTCGGTCAGCGTGGTCTTGCCGGCGTCCGGGTGCGAGATGATTGCGAAGGTCCGGCGCCGGGCGACCTCCTCGGCGAGCGAGCTCATGGCGAGAGTGTCCCTGGTCTGAAGGCCCGGCTAGATAACGATGCCGGGGCCGGACATCAAGAGCGGCCGCCCGCGGACCGCGTGTGGCTGCAAAGATTGTGCGGTGCGAGACGGCCCGATACGCTCGTATGCGTCTGCGGTTGTCGGCGTACGGTGGAGGGTTCGATGGGGTCGCGGAACTGGATCGCAGCGCTCGCCGTCACCGCGGGGCTGCTCGCCGCGCTGCCGGCGGCGGCGCTCGACAAGGTGACCTTCGGCACCAACTGGAAGGCCCAGGCCGAGCACGGCGGCTACTACCAAGCGCTGGTCGACGGCACCTATGAGCGCTACGGCCTCGACGTGACGGTCCGGCAGGGCGGCCCGAACGTGAGCCACCCGCAGCTGCTGGCCGCCAGCAAGATCGACTTCAACATGGGCGGCAACATGTTCGCCGCCTTCAACTACCTGACCAACAAGGTGCCGATGGTCACCGTGGCGGCGGCGTTCCAGAAGGACCCGCAGATCCTCATGGTGCACCCGGACACGCCGTACCGGTCGCTCGCCGACCTGAAGGGCGTGACCCTGCTGATCAGCCGGGCCGGCCAGCTCACCTTCTGGCAGTGGCTGAAGCGGGCCTATGGCTATACCGACCAGCAGGTCCGCCCGTACACCTTCAACCCGGCCCCGTTCATCGCCAACAAGGACTGGGGCCAGCAGGGCTACGTGACCTCCGAGCCGTTCGCCGTCGAGCAGACCGGCGGGTTCACGCCGCGGGTGTTCCTGCTGGCCGACAACGGCTACCAGAGCTACTCGACCACGGTCGAGACCTCCTGGAAGCTGGTCGACGAGAACCCGGACCTGGTCCAGCGCTTCGTCGACGCCACGGCGATCGGCTGGGTGAACTACCTGTACGGCGACCCGAGCGCCGCCAACGCGCTTATCAGGCGCGACAACCCGGACATCACCGACGCCCAGCTGGCCTACTCGCTGGCCAAGATGAAGGAGTACGGCATCGTCGATTCCGGCGACACCGAGACGCTCGGCATCAACGCCATGACCGACGCCCGCTGGCGGTCGTTCTACGGCTTCGCCGTCGATGCCGGGCTGTTCGCGCCGGGGCTCGACCTGGAGCGCGGCTACACCCTGCGGTTCGTCAACAAGGGCGTCGGCCTGGACCGCAAGAAGGAGCTGCTCGCCCGGCAATGAGCGATGCGCTGCCAGCGTCGGTGATCCGGCTCTCCGGGGTCCGCAAGGCCTTCGCGAATGGTGTCGTCGCGCTCGACGGCCTCGACCTGGAGGTCCGCAAGGGCGAGTTCCTCAGCCTGCTCGGGCCGTCCGGCTGCGGCAAGAGCACCGCGCTACGGGTGATCGCCGGGCTGATGGCGGCCGATGCCGGACAGTTACGGGTCACGCCGGGCGGGTCGCCGGGCGACGGCCGCGGCCACCACGACACCGCCTTCGTGTTCCAGGAACCGACCCTGATGCCGTGGGCGTCGACCTTCGACAATGTCTGGCTGCCGCTGCGGCTGGCCGGGGTGTCGCGGGCCGAAGCGCGCGACCAGGTGCGCTCGGCACTGGCCGGCGTCGGCCTCGACGGCTTCGAGAACGCCTATCCGCGCGAGCTGTCCGGCGGCATGCGCATGCGGGTGTCGATCGCCCGCGCCCTGGTCACCGGCCCGCGCCTGCTGCTGATGGACGAGCCGTTCGCCGCCCTCGACGAGATCACCCGGTTCCGGCTGAACGACGACCTGCTGCGCCTGAAGGAGGAACAGGGCTGGACCGTGGTGTTCGTCACCCACAGCGTGTTCGAGAGCGTGTTCCTGGCGTCGCGGATCGCGGTGATGACCGCCCGCCCCGGCCGGATCGCCGGCGAGATCGCGATCGACGTGCCCTATCCGCGCGCTCCGGCGTTCCGGACCGATCCCCGCTACGCCGAGGCCTGCCGGGAGACCAGCGCGATCCTGCAGGCCGCCATCGGCGAGGCCGCGTGACCCGCGCCGACCTCGCGGCCGAGGCCGTCGACGCCGCGCAGCGGGCCGCGGCCGCCGTCGACGCCCGGCGGCGCGAGCGGCTGGCCCGGGTGCTGGCGCCGCTGGTGGTCGGCCTGATCGTGCTCGCGTCCTGGGACCTGGTGGTGCGGATCAACGGGATCCCGCCCTACATCCTGCCGGG
>Ga0209475_10000851_pt1 | contig 47137 bp, 42 predicted proteins | sample tdDd471_FD_187128 | JGI IMG/M metagenome (GOLD analysis project Ga0209475, IMG submission 187128) | Marine sediment microbial communities from the Atlantic coast under amendment with organic carbon and nitrate - tdDd47.1 (SPAdes)... | ecosystem: Environmental > Aquatic > Marine > Coastal >... | reverse complement strand
TTCGGGCGTCACTTCCTGGCGCTCGCCGGTCTTGCGGTTCTTGACCTCGACAACGCCGTTGCCGACGCCGCGCGGGCCGACGACGACCTGCCAGGGCAGGCCGATCAGGTCCATCGCCGCGAATTTTGCGCCGGCCCTGTCATCCGTGTCGTCCAGCAGCGGATCGACACCGGCATTGGTCAGCGCCGCATAGACCAGTTCGGACATGCCGTCGCAACCGGCATCGCCGGGCTTCATGTTGACGATGGCCGCACCGAAGGGCGCGACGCTTTCGGGCCAGATGATTCCATTGTCGTCATGGGAGGCCTCGATGATGGCGGCGATAAGGCGCGTCGGGCCGATGCCGTAGGAGCCCATCGAGACATTGTGTTGCTTGCCGTCCGGGCCGGTCACGGCCGCGCCCAGCGGGTCGGAATACTTCGTCCCGAAATGGAAGATGTGGCCGACCTCGATACCGCGCGCCGACAGGCGCTCTGTTTCCGGCGTCTTCGCCCATTCGTCCTCGTCATGCATCTCGTCGGTCGCCGCATAGGGCGTCGTCCATTTCTCGACGATTGACGCCATCTGCGCATCGTCGGTGAAATCGACATCGGCGGCCGGCACGTCCATCGCGAGGTAGTCCCGGTGGCAGAACACCTCCGATTCGCCGGTCTCGGCGAGGACGATGAATTCATGGCTGAGATCGCCGCCGATCGGGCCGGTGTCGGCGCGCATCGGGATCGACCTCAGGCCGCACCGGTCGAAGGTGCGCAGATAGGCGACGAACATGCGGTTATAGGCGGCCTTCGCGCCCTCGAAATCGAGGTCGAAGGAATAGGCGTCCTTCATCAGGAACTCGCGCCCGCGCATCACGCCGAAGCGCGGCCGGATCTCGTCGCGGAACTTCCACTGGATGTGGTAGAGGTTGAGCGGCAGGTCCTTGTAGGACCGCACATAGGACCGGAAGATGTCGGTGACCATTTCCTCGTTGGTGGGCCCGTAGAGCAGATCGCGCTCGTGCCGGTCGGTGATGCGCAGCATCTCCTTGCCGTAATCGTCGTAGCGCCCGCTCTCGCGCCAGAGATCAGCCGACTGGATCGTCGGCATCAGGATCTCGATGGCGCCGGAACGGTTCTGTTCCTCGCGGATGATGTTGCAGACCTTGTCGAGCACCTTCTTGCCGAGCGGCAGCATCGAATAGATACCGGCCGCCTGCTGGCGGATCATGCCGGCGCGCAGCATCAGCCGGTGGGAAACGATCTCCGCTTCCTTGGGGTTCTCTTTCAACAGGGGCAGGAAATAACGCGACAAACGCATGGCATGGTCCAGAAATGAAAACTCGGGCCGGTGCGGGAATCATCTCGGACCCCCGCATCCCGGACGCCTTCATAAGCGCTTAGCGGCCAAATGGAAACGGGCGAGAATGCCTCAGGCAACGCGATTTTGCCCCAAATAAAACGATTCAACCCACGGCGCGGTCGATTTTTCGGGTGACAAGAGGCGCGAGCATTGCTAGGAAGTACGCCGGCCTGAAACGGTTAATCCGGTCAGGCCCCGAACACGGCCAAAGTCTTGGGAGGATGAGATTTTCCGCGCCCGCGATACGGGCAGCGCCATCGGGTTTCCGGTGGAAGAAAATCGGGCCGGTTCTGAGTGGCAGGGTGCAAACCCTGCCACTTAATTTTTTTCAGCCTCGAGTACGCGAGAAGTCCGGCACGATCTGCGGCAGGTTGTGGAGGCCATATCCCTGCACGACAGTAGCGTAATAGAAAATCCCGAAGACCACTAACGAGACCAGAGTCGTCAGCAGCATCTTGCGAGCCATCATCGGCTTCGCCGGTGCGCCATGCTCCGTGCCGAGGGTGACATTGTCATCCTCCACTTGGCTGCGCACGCCGATCGGCAGAATGATGAACAGCACCACCCACCAGATGATGAAATAGACCGCTATGCCCGATACCCAGCCCATGATGGCCGCCTATACCTGTTCAAGTTCGATCAGCGTGCCGTCGAAATCCTTCGGGTGAAGGAACAGCACCGGTTTGCCGTGCGCACCAGTCTTCGGCTCACCGTCGCCGAGGACGCGCACGCCCTCGCCCTTCAGCGCATCGCGCGCAGCAATGATGTCGCCGACCTCGTAGCACATGTGATGGATTCCGCCGGACGGGTTCTTGGCGAGGAACGCGGCGATCGGCGAGTTTTCGCCGAGCGGCTCCAGCAGCTCCGTCTTGGTGTTTTCCAGTTCGACGAAAATGACGGTCACGCCATGTTCGGGCAGCGCCTGCGGCTCCGACACATTGGCGCCAAGGATGTTGCGGTATTTGCGCGCCGCGGCCTCAAGATCGGGCACCGCGATGGCGACATGGTTCAGACGTCCAAGCATGATGGCTCCTCCTAACCCATTCAGGCGCTCGATACGAGCACGCTGACCAGCGGCTTCTTGCCCCAGGCGTTGCGCGCGGCGGCGCGCACGGCGCTGTGCACCGCGCGTTCGACCAGATCGAGATCGCGGCGCCGGGCGCGCGGGATGCTTTCCACGGCTTCCACGGCTGCGTCATACATCAGGTCTTCGATATCCTCGCCCCGCTTGTCAGTCTGCGGAACACCGATCGCGATGAGGTCCGGATCGGCCGCCAGTTCGTGATGCTTGTTCATGACGATGGAGACGGCGACATGGCCGGCGAAAGAGAGCCTGCGACGGTCCACGACACCGAGTTCGTCGGCATCACCGATCAGATTGCCGTCCTTGTAGACCTCGCCATGCGGGATATCCTCGATGATTTCCGGATCGCCCGGAGCGAGCCGCACCAGATCGCCATTGCGCGCCGGCACCACGTCGCGAATGCCGCATTCGCTCATCAGCTTGGCATGGGCGGACAGATGCGCCGCCTCGCCATGCACCGGTACGCCGATGGCGGGCCGCGTCCATTTATACATCGCGCGCAATTCGTTGCGGCGCGGATGGCCGGAGACATGTACCAGCGCGTCGCGGTCCTCGATAATCTCGATGCCCATGTCGATCAGCCGGTTCTGCGTCTCGATCACCGCCTTCTCGTTGCCGGGGATCATGCGCGAGGAATAGACGACGGTATCGCCGGCGGTCAGCGCCACGTCGCGCATCTCGTCGCGCGAAAGCTTGGCGAGCGCGGCACGCGGCTCGCCCTGAGATCCGGTCAGGATAATGACCACCTTGGATCGCGGTATATGGGTGAAGTCCTCCTCGGCCAGAAAAGGCGGTAGGCCTTCCATGAACCCGAGTTCGGTCGCCACGTCGACCACGCGCTTGATCGACCGGCCGAGCAGCAGCACCTCGCGGCCACAATCGCGCGCCGCTTCCGCAATCGAGCGGATGCGGCCGACATTCGACGAGAAGGTGGTCACCGCCACCCTTCCCTCGGCCGCCTCGATGACCTTGCGCAGCCCCTCGCCCACTTCCTTCTCGGACGGCGAGACGCCCTCGCGCATCGCGTTGGTGGAGTCGCAGACCAGCGCCAACACGCCCTGGTCGCCGAGCTTCTCGAAGGTGTTGCGGTCGGTCTTCGGCCCCATGGACGGATCGTCGTCATCCTTCCAGTCGCCGGTATGCAGCACGGTACCGAGCGGCGTCTTGATGGCGAGCGAAACCGGTTCCGGAATGGAATGGGTGACTGTGACGGTGGCGATCTCGAAGGGACCGATCTTCAGCGTCGCACCCGGCTGAAAGACCGTCACGTCAATCTTCGGCGCACCCGGCTCCGATTGCGCCTTCGCCTCCAGCAGGCCGGCGGCAAAGGCCGTCGCGTGGACCGGCAGCGTGCCTTCCGGCGAGATGCGCGGATAAAGCGCCAACAGCGCCCCGTAATGGTCCTCATGCGCATGGGTGATGACGATGCCGCGAACGTTTTCGCGTTCGGCTTCCAGGAACCGGATATCCGGCAGCACGAGGTCGACGCCCGGCAGATGCGGCCCCGGAAAGGTCACTCCGCAATCGACCACGATCCACTCGCGATGTCCTTTCGGCCCGAATCCGTACATCGCCAGATTCATCCCGATTTCACCCACGCCGCCCAGCGGCACAAACACCAATTCGTCCATGCTCATTCTTGTTCTTGCCCGGGCTGCCGCACCGCGTTGCCCGTCATGTTTTCGAAAAAAAGATCGCCGGAGGATATCCGGCGCGTTGCCCCGTCGCCGGTACGCAAAAGCAGCACCCCATCGGCGTCTATACCTTCAAATAGGCCTTCCACCCGCCCGTTTGCAAGGTTGACGGTAATCGGCTCGCCAATGCCACGCGCATGTTCGATCCAGCGTTCGCGGATCGCAGCCAGTCCGCGGCCCTCGTCCCACAGGCTCAGCGCCGCGTCGAAGCTGCGCGCCAGATGCGCAAACAGCACCGGCGGCGTCGCACCGATGCCTTCCCGGTTCAGCGCGGTGGCACGGTAGAGACCGGGTTCGGGATGCGAGACGATATTGATTCCGCAACCGGCCACGACCGCCATCCGGCCGTCGCGCAGGTTCTGGCTTTCCAGCAGAAGGCCGCAGCACTTCGCGCCGTTCAGCAGGATGTCGTTCGGCCACTTGATCTTCAGCTCGGCGCTGTCCGGCAGGCCGCAGGCTTCGATCGCGTCGCGAACAGCCACAGCGAGAACCAGCGGCAGACTGCCCAGATGCGCCAGAGGACCGGAATCGACGACAAGCGCGGATGCATAGAGATTGCCGGGAGGCGACGACCAGTCGCGACCGCGCCGGCCCCGTCCGGAAAGCTGTTCCGCGGCGGTGACCCATAGACGGCCGGGATCGCCCTGCTCCGCCAGCGCCATCGCCTCTGCATTGGTCGAGCCAACGGCAAGCAGGTCGAGATGCCGCCAGGAGGCGATACCGTCGATTGGCGTTCCTGTCACGCGAAGGGTCCGGCCCCGGCGATCAGAAGAGCGACCTTGCGGCAGCTTCCGCCCCGGCCGCGATCGGACCGCCGATCAGCACATAGCCGAGCACGAACAGGCCGGAGAGACCCATCACCAGCCGCAATTCGCCAGCTGCCGGCACGAACCCGCCAACCGGCTCGTCGAACCACATCACCTTGATGATCCGCAGATAGTAGAACGCGCCGACGACCGAGGCGAGCACGCCGATAATGGCGAGCGGATAGAGCCCGGCCTCCACGGCGGCGAGGAAGACATACCATTTCCCCCAGAAGCCGGCGAGCGGCGGGATGCCGGCAAGCGAGAACATCATGATCGTCAGGATGGTCGCCATGACCGGATTGGTCGACGACAGGCCGGCGAGATCTTCGATGGCCTCGACATTGCCCTCGTCCTTGCGGCGCATCGCCAGGATGATCGCGAAGGTGCCAAGCGTCATGGCGAGATAGATCGTCATGTAGAGGATCACGCCCTTGACGCCGATCAGCGTGCCGGCGGACAGGCCTACCAGCGCGTAGCCCATGTGGCCGATCGAGGAATAGGCCATCAGGCGCTTGATGTTCTTCTGGCCGATCGCGGCGAAGGCGCCAAGCACCATAGAGGCGATCGAGATGAAGACGATGATCTGCTGCCAGTCCGACGTCACCGGCGCGAAGCCATCGATAACGACGCGCACGAACATAGCCATCGCGGCCATTTTCGGCGCTGCGGCGAAGAAGGCCGTTACCGGCGTCGGCGCGCCCTCATAGACGTCCGGCGTCCACATGTGGAACGGCACGGCGGAGATCTTGAAGGCAAGGCCGGTGATCAGGAAGACGAGGCCGAACAGCACGCCGAGCGAGCGTTCCGCGCCGGTCAGCGCGGCGGCGATCTCGGCCAGTTCGACATGGCCGGTGAAGCCGTAGATCAGCGTGATGCCGTACAGCATCATGCCCGAGGACAAGGCGCCGAGAACGAAATATTTGAGGCCCGCTTCCGTCGACCGGACGCTGTCGCGGTTGATCGCCGCGACGACATAGAGCGCCAGCGACTGCAGTTCGAGGCCCATATAGAGCGTCAGCAGGCTGTTGGCCGAGACCATCAGCATCATGCCGAGCGTCGCCAGCAGGATCAGGATCGGGAATTCGAACCGGTCGAACTTCTCGGCGCGGGCGAAACCGACCGACATGGCGAGCGCCACGATCGAGCCGATCAGCGTCAGCGTCTTCATGAAGACGGAGAAGCCGTCCTGAATGAAGGCGCCGCCAAAGGCCTGGCCCTCGCCGCCCATCAGCAGCATCCAGCCGAGCACGCCAATCAGGACGGCGACGGCAAGTCCGGTCACGGTGGAATTGGCGCGGTGGGCGGGCGCGAAGACACCGACCATCAGCAGCACCATCGCGCCGATCGCAAGGATCAGTTCGGGAATCGCCAGCGTCAGGCTATCGGTTAACATTTCGGCGGACATCTTTATCTGCTCCCCGGATCAGTGGACCGCCATCGCGACATCCGCGGCGGCTCTAGCCGCCTCGATGGCTGCGGAATAGTCGGACAGGAGCGCGCCCACGGACGCGGCGGTGACATCGAATACCGGCGCCGGATAGACGCCGAAGAAAATGGTTAGCGCGATCAGCGGATAGAGGATCACCTTCTCGCGGCCCGACAGGTCGAGCATGGCTTTCAGGCTTTCCTTCTCCAGCACGCCGAAGACAACCCGGCGATAGAGCCACAACGCGTAAGCCGCCGAGAAGATGACGCCGAGCGTCGCGACGATCGCGAACCAGGTGTTCACCTGGAAGATGCCCATCAGCGTCAGGAACTCGCCGACGAAGCCCGAAGTGCCCGGCAGCCCGACATTCGCCATGGTGAAGACCATGAAGGCGACCGCGTAGCGCGGCATGATATTGACCAAGCCGCCATAGGCATTGATCTCGCGGGTGTGCATGCGGTCGTAGACGACGCCGACGCACAGGAACAGCGCGCCCGACACGAGGCCGTGCGACAGCATCTGGAAGATCGCGCCGTCGAGGCCCTGCGTGTTGGCCGTGAAGATGCCCATGGTGACATAGCCCATGTGGGCGACGGAGGAATAGGCGATCAGCTTCTTGATGTCTTCCTGCATCAGCGCGACCAGCGACGTGTAGACGATGGCGATCACCGACAGCGCGAAGACGAAATTCGAGAAATCGGCAGAGGCGACCGGGAACATCGACAGCGAGAAACGGATCAGCCCGTAGCCGCCGAGCTTCAGCAGGATCGCCGCCAGGATCACGGATCCCGCCGTTGGCGCTTCCACGTGAGCGTCCGGCAGCCAGGTGTGCACCGGCCACATCGGCATCTTCACCGCGAACGAGGCGAAGAAGGCGAGCCATAGCCATGGCTGCATCGAGACCGGGAAGTCATGCGCCAGCAGGTCCGGGATCGAGGTCGTGCCGGCGTCCCAGTACATCGCCATGATGGCGATCAGCATCAGCACCGAGCCGAGCAGCGTGTAGAGGAAGAACTTGAAGGACGCATAGACGCGCCGTTTGCCGCCCCACACGCCGATGATGATGTACATCGGGATCAGGCCGCCTTCGAAGAAGACGTAGAAGAGCACGATGTCGAGCGCGCAGAACACGCCGACCATCAGCGTTTCCAGGATCAGGAAGGCGATCATGTAGGCCTTCACGCGCTTCTGGATCGCCTCCCAGCTGGCGAGGATCGACAGCGGCATCAGGAAGGTCGTCAGGATGACGAACAGCATGGAGATGCCGTCGACGCCGACGTGATAGGAAATACCGCTGTCCAGCCAAGCGACCTTCTCGACGAACTGGAAGCCCGGATCGCTGTTGTCGAAGCCGATCCAGATCAGCAGCGAGATCAGGAAGGTGAAGCCCGTCGTCAGCAGCGCAACCATGCGGATATTGCGCCGCGCGATCTCGCTGTCGTCATTGATGAAAAGGATGATCAGCACGCCGACGAGCGGCAGAAACGTAACCAGTGAAAGGATCGGCATTCCGGCCATCAGACGCTGCCCCCGAGCATCATCCACGTAACGAGCGCGGCAACGCCGATCAGCATCGCGAACGCATAGTGATAGAGGTATCCGGTCTGCAGCTTGACGACGCGGCCGGTAACCTGGCGTACGCGCGAGGCGACACCGTTCGGCCCGAAGCCGTCGATCAGCCAGCCGTCGCCCCACTTCCACAGGAAGGTGCCGAGGCGCATCGCCGGTTTGACGAACAGGAAGTCGTATAGCTCGTCGAAATACCACTTGTTGAGAAGGAACTTGTAGAGGACCTCATGCTGCGCGGCGAGCGCCTTCGGCGTCTGCGGCGAGCGGATATACATGTACCAAGCCGTTACGAGACCGAGCAGCATCACGATGAACGGGCTCAGCTTCACGGCCCATGGCACGTGATGGAATTCTTCCAGGATCTTGTTCTCCGGACCGGCGAACAGCGCGCCGCGCCAGAACTCGTTGTACCAGCCGGCCGCATGATCTGCCGCTTCGGCGGCATGCCCAATGAAGAAGTCGTGGAAGATCAGGCCGGCGAGCAGCGCGCCCGTGGCCAGAACATAGAGCGGCACCAGCATGACCGGCGGCGACTCGTGGACGTGATGCATCACATCGGCGGAAGCGCGCGGCTTGCCATGGAACGTCATGAAGATCAGGCGCCAAGAATAGAACGAGGTGAACAGCGCGGCGATGACCAGCAGGCCGAAGGCGAAGCCGGCAGCGGCGTTCTCGCCGACATAGGCGCTCTCGATGATCGCGTCCTTGGAGAAGAAGCCGGCGGTACCGAACAGCGTTCCCGGAATGCCGACACCGGTCAGCGCCAGCGTGCCGATGATCATCATCCAGTAGGTCATCGGGATGTGCTTGCGCAGCCCGCCCATCTTGCGCATGTCCTGCTCGTCGGAAACAGCATGGATCACCGAGCCGGCGCCGAGGAACAGCAGAGCCTTGAAGAAGGCGTGCGTGAACAGGTGGAAGACGCCCGCGCCATAAGCGCCGACGCCGAGAGCCACGAACATGTAGCCGAGCTGCGAACAGGTCGAATAGGCGATGACGCGCTTGATGTCGTTCTGGACGAGACCGACGGTCGCGGCGAAGAAGGCTGTGATCGCGCCGACGACGGTGACGACGGTCAGCGCGGTGTGGCTCAGTTCGAACAGCGGCGACATGCGCGCCACCATGAACACGCCGGCGGTGACCATGGTCGCGGCATGGATGAGCGCGGAGACCGGCGTCGGGCCTTCCATCGCGTCCGGCAACCAGGTGTGCAGAAGGAACTGCGCCGACTTGCCCATCGCGCCCATGAAGAGCAGCAGGCAGATCACTGTCAGCGCATGCGCCTTGTCGAGGTGATAGCCGAGGAAGGTCAGGACCGTTTCGCTGTCCATGGCCGAGGCCGCCTCGCCCGCGGCTTCCGCCGCGCCATGGGCCTCGCCGGCCGGCAGGTAGGACGCCGCATTGGCGAAGATCACGCCCAGATTGACCGAACCGAACAGGACGAAGAGACCGAAAATGCCGAGCGCGAAGCCGAAGTCGCCGACGCGGTTGACGATGAAGGCCTTCATCGCCGCGGCATTGGCCGAGGGCTTCTTGAACCAGAAGCCGATCAGCAGATAGGAGGCGAGACCGACGCCCTCCCAGCCGAAGAACATCTGCACCAGATTGTCCGAGGTCACCAGCATCAGCATGGCGAAGGTGAACAGCGACAGATAGGCGAAGAAGCGCGGCCGGTGCGGATCGTGATGCATGTAACCGATCGAATAGACGTGCACGAGCGACGACACGGTGTTCACCACCACCAGCATGACCACGGTCAGCGTGTCGATGCGGAACGCCCAGGAGATGTCGAGCGCGCCGGTCTGGATCCAGCGCATGACATTGACGGTGAAGGCCGGCTCGTCGGACAGGCCGACGGTGAAGAAGGCGATCCATGAGAGGATCGCGACGAACACCATGATGCCCGACGTGATGTATTCGCTGGCCTTGGCGCCGATGGAATTGCCGGCGAGGCCGGCGATCAGCGCGCCGATCAGGGGCAGGAAGACGATGGCGTGATACATTGTGCCGTCAGCCCTTCATCATGTTCACGTCTTCGACCGCGATGGAGCCGCGGTTGCGGTAGAAGACAACGAGTATTGCCAGACCGATCGCCGCCTCGGCGGCCGCGACGGTGAGAACGAACAGCGAGAAGACCTGGCCGACCAGGTCGTTCAGATGCGCCGAGAACGCCACGAAGTTCAGGTTGACCGACAGCAGGATCAACTCGACAGACATCAGGATGACGATGACGTTCTTGCGGTTCAGGAAGATGCCGAACACGCCGATGACGAAGAGCAGCGCGCTGACGGTCATGTAATGGGAGATGGTGATGGTCATGGCTGTCAGAGCCCCTTGCCTGTCTCGACATCGACCACTTCGATCGCGTCGGACGGCTTGCGTCCGACCTGCGTGACGATGCTCTGGCGTTTCACGCCCGGCCGTGTCGGCCGCAGCGTCAGCACGATTGCGCCGATCATGGCGACCAGCAGCACGATGCCCGCGATCTGGAAGAAGAAGATGTAGTCCGTGTAGAGCACGTCGCCGAGCGCAGCCGTGTTGTGGCGCACCGCCGGATCGGGCATCGGCAGCGCCGTCGAGGCCGGCTGGCCCATGGTGAAGGCCGAGGCGGCCAGCACCAGCACGAGTTCGGCGGCGAGGATCACGCCGACCACCGCGCCGATCGGCGCATATTCCAGCGCGCCGCGCTTCATCGAGGCGAAGTCGACATCCAGCATCATCACGACGAACAGGAACAGGACCGCGACCGCGCCGATATAGACGACCAACAGGATCATCGACAGGAACTCGGCGCCCGTCAGCAGGAACAGCGCCGCGGCGTTGAAGAAGGTCAGGATCAGATAAAGCACGGAGTGCACGGGATTGCGCGCGGCAATCACCATGAAGGCACTCGCTATGGCGACGAAGGCGAACAGGTAGAAAAACGCCGCCCCTAATCCAGTAATCATGATCGCTTCCCCGATCTCCCTTGCCTCATCCGGCGGCGTTGCGCCGGCCTCGGCGTTTCGCAGCCCCGAAGGGCCGCGCAATTCTCGTCAATCCCCTAGCGGTACGGCGAGTCGAGCGCGATGTTGCGCGCGATTTCGCGCTCCCACCGGTCGCCGTTCTCCAGGAGTTTTTCCTTGTTGTAGTACAGTTCCTCACGGCTCTCCGTGGCGAACTCGAAATTCGGTCCCTCGACGATCGCATCCACCGGGCAGGCTTCCTGGCAGAAGCCGCAATAGATGCATTTCACCATGTCGATGTCGTAGCGCACGGTACGGCGCGTGCCGTCATTGCGGCGAGGCCCGGCCTCGATGGTGATCGCCTGCGCCGGGCAGATCGCTTCGCAAAGCTTGCAGGCAATGCAGCGCTCCTCGCCGTTCGGATAGCGGCGCAGCGCATGTTCGCCACGGAAACGCGGGCTGATAGGCCCTTTCTCGTGCGGGTAGTTCAGCGTGAATTTCGGCTGGAAGAACCGGCGCATCGACAGAAAGAACGCGCTGATGAATTCCAGCAGCAGCAGCGACTTGGCGGCTTGTGCGAGTGTGCTCATCGTCTCATGCCTCCTTGTCTCAGGCCCAGCCGGTCAGTTTCAGGAAGGCCGCGGTAGCGACGACCATGAACAGCGAGATCGGCAGGAACACCTTCCAGCCGAGCCGCATCAGCTGGTCGTAGCGATAGCGCGGTACGAAGGCCTTCACCATGGCGAACATGAAGAAGACCATGGACAGTTTCAGCACGAACCAGAACACGCCCGGCAGCCAGGTGAACGGCGCGAAGTCGAAGGGTGGAAGCCAGCCGCCGAGGAACAGGATCGTCGTCAGCGCGCACATCAGCAGGATGGCGATATATTCGCCCAGCATGAACAGCATGTAGGGCGTCGACGAATATTCGATCATGTGACCGGCGACGAGTTCCGATTCCGCTTCCACCAGGTCGAAGGGCGGACGGTTCGTCTCGGCCAGCGCCGAAATGAAGAAGATCACGAACATCGGCAACAGGCCAAGCCAGTGCCAGTCGAGGAAGGTGTTCGGCAGGCCGAAATAGGTGCCGATGCCGTCGCGCTGCGCCAGCACGATGTCGGAAAGGTTCAGCGAGCCGACGCACAGCAGCACGGTCACTATCACGAAACCGATGGAGACCTCGTAGGAAACCATCTGCGCGGCCGAGCGCAGCGCGCCCAGGAACGGGTATTTCGAGTTCGACGCCCAGCCGGCCATGATCACGCCATAGACCTCCAGCGAGGAGATGGCGAAGACATAGAGGATGCCGACATTGACCGAGGCGATCACCCAGCCATCGGCCAGCGGAATCACCGCCCACGCGGCAAGCGCCAACGTCGCCGAGATGAACGGCGCCAGAAGGAAGATGCCCTTGTTGGAACTGTCGGGAACGACCGGCTCCTTGAGGACGAATTTCAGCAGGTCGGCAAAGGACTGCAGCAGCCCCCAGGGGCCGACGACGTTCGGCCCGCGCCGCGACTGGACGGCAGCCCAGATCTTGCGGTCAGCATAGAGAATGAAGGCGGTGAAGACCAGCAGAGCGACCAGCAGAGCGAGCGTCTGCAGGACGATGATCAGGCCGGGAATGACGTAGGTTTCAAACATGAATGCCGTCCGTTACTGCCTTCTTTCCCGCGTCACTCTGCGGCCTGCGTAAAGCCATTGCGCGCGAGCGAGGAACATTCCGCCATGACGGCGGATGCGCGCGCGATTGGGTTGGTCAAATAGAAGTCTTTCACCGGCGATGCAAATGCTGACTTGTCTGTTTTTCCGCCTTTTTTCGCAAGCGCAGCAACATCGCCCGCCACGCCGGGCTCGATCTGGTCGATACGGGCGAAATGCGGATGCGCTTCGTAAAGCTTGGCGCGCAGCTGGGCGAGCGAATCGAAGGGCAGTTTGTGGCCGAGCGTGTCGGAAAGCGCGCGCAGGATCGCCCAGTCCTCCTTCGCCTCGCCCGGTGCGAAACCGGCGCGGGTCGTCATCTGGACGCGGCCCTCGGTGTTCACATAGGTCGCCGATTTCTCGGTATAGGCCGAGGCCGGCAGGATGACGTCGGCATGGTGCGCACCGACATCGCCATGGGTGCCGATATAGACGGTGAAACCGCCCTGCTTTCGGGCAGGCAGGTTCATCTCGTCGGCACCGAGAAGGAACAGCACATCCGTTTCGGCCAGCATGGATTTCGCGTCGAGACCGCCCTCGCCCGGTACGAATCCGAGATCGAGCGCGCCGACGCGGGCAGCGGCGGTGTGCAGCACCGCGAAGCCGTTCCATTCGTCGCCGAGTGCACCGGAGGCTTCCGCGATACCGGCGGCAAGGCTCAGGATCGCGCCACCATCCTCACGGGACAGCGCGCCCTGCCCGACGATCACGATCGGACGTTCGGCGTCTTCCAGCACCTTGGCGAAATCATGCGAGCCGTCGGCGATGGAAGCCAGCGTCTCCGGGCCGGCACCGAGCATGTCGTAGTCGTAGCGCAGGTCGCCCATGTCGCCGACGACGCCGATCTTCACATTGCCGGCGCGCCACGCCTTTCGGATGCGGGCGTTGAGCACCGACGCCTCGAAGCGCGGATTGGCGCCGACGATCAGGATCGCGTCGGCCTGCTCGATACCCTCGATGGTCGGATTGAAAATATAGGACGCACGGCCTGCCGCCGGATCGAGCGCGGCGCCGTCCTGGCGGCAATCGGTATTCGGCGAGCCGAGCGAGCCCATCAACTCCTTCAGCGCATAGATTTCCTCGACACCGGCCAGATCGCCGGCGATCGCACCGATCGCCTTGCCGTCCTTGCCGGACATGGCGGATTTGATCGCCGCGAAGGCCTCAGGCCAGGATGCCGGCTTCAGGCGGCCCTCGGCGCTGCGGACGTAAGGCCGGTCGAGACGCTGGGTGCGCAGCCCGTCCCAGATGAAGCGGGTCTTGTCGGAAATCCATTCCTCGTTCACCGCCTCGTTGACGCGCGGCATGACGCGCATCACTTCGCGACCGCGTGTGTCCACGCGGATGGCGGACCCCACCGCATCCATCACGTCGATCGATTCGGTCTTGGACAATTCCCACGGACGGGCGTGGAACTCGTAGGGCTTAGAGGTCAGCGCGCCGACCGGGCACAGGTCGATCACATTGCCCTGCAACTCGGAGGTCATCGCCTGTTCGAGATAGGTGGTGATCTCGGCATCCTCGCCACGGCCTATCAGGCCGAGCTCGGAAATGCCGGCGACTTCCGTGGTGAAACGGACGCAACGCGTGCAATGGATGCAGCGCGTCATGATCGTCTTGACCAGCGGGCCGATATATTTGTCTTCGACGGCGCGCTTGTTCTCGGTATAGCGCGTCGAATCGACGCCGAAGGCCATCGCTTGGTCCTGCAAGTCGCATTCGCCGCCCTGGTCGCAGATCGGGCAATCGAGCGGGTGGTTGATCAGCAGGAACTCCATCACGCCTTCGCGGGCCTTCTTGACCATCGGCGTGTTGGTGAAGACTTCCGGCGGCTGGCCTTCCGGTCCGGGCCGCAGATCGCGCACGCCCATGGCGCAGGACGCGGCCGGCTTGGGCGGTCCGCCCTTCACCTCGACCAGGCACATGCGGCAATTGCCGGCAATCGACAGGCGCTCGTGGAAACAGAAACGCGGCACCTCGGCACCGGCCTCCTCGCACGCCTGCAGAAGCGTGTAGTGGTCCGGAACCTCGACCTCTTTGCCGTCAACCTTGATCACTGCCATGATGCGACTTCCAACCTTCAGTTTATGCCGGCAGCCCGCAGGCCGCCGATATTCGTCCTGGCCCGCCGAAATTCATAAGAACTCGTCATAAGCCTTTGCATTCTCAAGCTTTCTTCATCAACTCAGAGGCCTGAGCGACCCATTCGTCACGCTCGATGCGGCCCTTGAATTGCAGATAATCGTCGACCCAGGCGATCTCGTAGGGCGTCCAGCCGGCGATCTGCTCATAGGTCCAGATGCCGAGACTGTTGAGAACGCCTTCGAGCTTCGGCCCGACGCCCGAAATGACCTTTAGATCGTCGGGCATGTCGGGCTTCGTCATCGGCTTCGGCTTGACGAAATCCTCCGGCATCACCGGCTCGATCGTGCCGGAGGCCGCTTCCGGCGCGGCCTTCGCCAGCGCGACGGGCTCCGGTTCAGCGGGCGCGGCCTTCACGGCAGCGGCTTTGGCTTCCGCGGCAGGCTTCGCAGCCGGCTTTTTGGCCGCCTTCTTGACGTCTGCCGTCTTGACTTCGGCCTTCACGGCTACCGCCTTCTTCGGTGCGGCCTTCTTCGGCGCAGCCTTGGCTGGGGCTTCGGCCTTCTTCTCGGCCGGTTTCTTCGCGGCAGGCTTCTTTGCCTCGACCGGCTTCGCCACGACCGTCTCCGGCTCCGTCGTATCGTCGAAAGAGCCCGTCGCCAGGTCGAAATCGAGCGGATTGGCGAGGCCGAAGACCGCGGAATGGCCGCCGGTCGTCTCGTTGGCCAGCATGTTGGCCGCCTGCATCGCGCCGGCCATCGTACCCGCGAAAATTCCGAACATCTGGCTTGCCATGCCGAGGCTGAGCGCGGAGGCTGCCGCCATCGCGCCCATCGGATGCGCGGCAAGGTTCGCCACGCCGGCAAAGTGCGGCGAGGACGCCAGCATTGCCATGGCTTCCTTTTGCATCTCGGTCATCTCACCGGTCATAGCGGCGAATGGCGTTTCACTCGTCATCGTTTCACTCGGGTGCGTGGACTTCGACATCGAACCCTCCTCTGGGTTGCCTGTGTCTGTTCGGTTCCCCTGCCCTTTGCGTTTCCCTTGTCCGGCGGTCATTGCGCCGCCTTGTCTTCAATACCTATTCCGCGGCTTCCAGCGCCGGACGGCTGCTATCCGCTTTGTGCGAATAGGCGTCGATACGGCGCTCGATTTCCGGACGGAAATTGCGGATCAGTCCCTGGATCGGCCACGCCGCGGCGTCGCCCAGCGCGCAGATCGTGTGGCCTTCCACCTGTTTCGACACTTCCAGAAGCATGTCGATCTCGCGCTTCTGCGCATTGCCGGCCACCATGCGTTCGAGCACGCGCATCATCCAGCCGGTGCCTTCGCGGCACGGCGTGCACTGGCCGCAGCTTTCATGCTTGAAGAAGGCCGCGATGCGCCAGATCGCTTTCACGATGTCGGTCGACTTGTCCATGACGATCATGCCGCCGGTGCCGAAAGAGGACTTCAGCTCACGCATCCCGTCGAAATCCATCGTCGCGTCGGCGATGTCCTCGCCGCGCACGACCGGGCACGACGCGCCCCCCGGAATGACCGCGAGCAGATTGTCCCAGCCGCCGCGAATGCCGCCGCAATGCTTCTCGATGATTTCGCGGAAGCTCAGGCCCATCGCCTCCTCGAAGGTGCAGGGCATTTCGACATGGCCCGACACCATGAACAGCTTGGTACCGACATTGTTCGGACGGCCGATGCCCGCAAACCATGCGCCGCCGCGGCGCAGGATCGTCGGGGCGACGGCGATCGATTCGACATTGTTGACCGTTGTCGGGCAGCCATAGAGGCCGACATTGGCCGGGAAAGGCGGCTTCAGCCGCGGCTGGCCCTTCTTGCCCTCAAGGCTTTCGATCAGTGCCGTTTCCTCGCCGCAGATATAGGCACCTGCGCCGTGATGGACATAGATGTCCATGTCCCAGCCACACTTGCTGTTCTTGCCGAGCAGTTTCGCGTCGTAGCACTCATCGATCGCCGCCTGCAGCGCCTCGCGCTCGCGGATATACTCGCCGCGCACATAGATATAGGCGGTATGCGCACCCATGGCGCAACCGGCGATCACGCAGCCCTCGATCAGCGTATGCGGATCGTGGCGCATGATGTCGCGGTCCTTGCAGGTGCCGGGCTCCGATTCGTCGGCATTGACGACGAGGTAATGCGGGCGTCCGTCGGACTGTTTCGGCATGAACGACCATTTCAGGCCGGTCGGGAAGCCGGCGCCGCCGCGACCGCGCAGGCCGGACGCCTTCATCTCGTCGATGATCCAGTCGCGGCCCTTCTCGATCAGGCCCTTGGTATTGTCCCAATGGCCGCGCGCCATCGCGCCCTTGAGGCTCCTGTCGCGCAGGCCGTAGAGATTGGTGAAAATGCGATCCTTGTCAGCGAGCATCGTTCATTCCCCTCACCGCGGCTTCTTGCCGAAAACGCGGACATATTCGTCGACGCCGCCGGTCGCGAGCGCCTTGGCCTGCTTGACCCAGTCCTCGCGCTCGATGCGGCCCTTGAATTTCAGATAGCCGTCGATCCATTCGCGCTCGGCCTTCTTCCAGCCGGCGATCTGTTCCCACTTGTAGATGCCGAGCGAATGCAGAATGCCCTCGATCTTCGGACCAACACCGGAGATCATCGAGAGATCGTCCGGATTTTCCGGCTTCTCCATCGCTGCTGGACGGTTCTTGTCGTCCAGCGCCGGCGCGTCGGATGGCGCATCAGCCTTGGCCGGCGCCTTGGCGCGACCTGACGCGGTCGCGGCAAGTTTCATCGTCGCGTTTCCGCTCTCGACGGAAGCCTCGACCGGCTTCTTCTTCGGCTTCACGCCGCTCGCCGTGGAGGCGACCTTCAGCGTCGGGCCTGCATCGTTGGTCTTCGCGCTGGCGCCGGATTTGGATGCTTCGATACGCCCGGGACCTTCCGCCTCGTCCGGATCGGCGAGCGTTTCGTCACCCTCCGGCGCGGAGGTATCCGGCCGTGCGGCCTTCGTCATTTTCTGCGGGGCGTTGCCCTTGCCGCGCTTGGCGCCGCTTGCAGCCTTCTTCGATTCGTCGTCGAGCAACGTCACCGGGCCACCTTCGGGCGCGGAATAGATGCGGTCGACCTGCGGACCGGGTTCGATCGTGTCGCCCTTGCCCGCCTCGAAGGCGTCGATGATTTCTTCAAGGCGCTCCGGCGTCAGGTCCTCATAGGTGTCCTTGCCGATCATCACCATCGGTGCGTTGACGCAGGTGCCCTGGCACTCGACCTCTTCCCACGACAGCGTGCCGTCGGCATTCGGCGTCAGCGGATCGTGGTGGATCTTCGACTGGCAGACCTTCTTCAGGTCTTCCGCGCCGCGCAGCATGCAGGGCGTCGTGCCGCAAACCTGCACATGTGCCTTGGTGCCCACCGGGGCTAGCATGAACTGGGTGTAGAAGGTCGCGACCTCGAGCACGCGGATCTTCGCCATGTCGAGCCTTGCGGCGACATGCTCGATCGCTGCCTGGGTCACCCAGCCATCCTGCTCCTGCGCGAGCATGAGCAGAGGGATCACCGCCGACTGCTCGCGGCCTTCCGGGTACTTGCCGATCCACTTCTCGGCTTCCTTGGCCATGGCCGGCGTGAACGCGAATTCGGCCGGCTGGACGGATGCTTCTGCTAGACGACGAACGGACATATCAGCGGTCCACCTCACCAAACACGATATCGAGGGAGCCGAGCACGGCGGAGACGTCGGCCAGCATGTGGCCGCGGCAGAGGAAATCCATCGCCTGCAGATGCGCGAAACCCGGCGCGCGCAGCTTCACCTTGTAGGGCTTGTTGGAACCATCGGAGACCAGGAACACGCCGAATTCCCCCTTCGGCGCTTCGACCGCAGCGTAAACCTCTCCGGCCGGCACGTGGTAGCCTTCGGTGTAGAGCTTGAAGTGATGGATCAGCGCTTCCATGGAGCGCTTCATCTCGCCGCGCTTCGGCGGAACAACTTTGCCGTCCATGTTGGAGACCGGGCCGGTCGCTTCCTTGCCAAGCAGTCGATCGACGCATTGCCGCATGATGTGGGCGGCCTGGCGCATCTCCTCCATGCGGATCAGATAGCGGTCGAAGCAGTCGCCATTCTTGCCGATCGGAATCTGGAATTCCATCTCGTCGTAGCATTCATAGGGCTGCGACTTGCGCAGGTCCCATTTCGCGCCGGAGCCGCGCACCATCACGCCCGAGAAACCCCAGGCCCAGGCGTCTTCCAGCTTGACCACGCCGATATCGACATTGCGCTGCTTGAAGATGCGGTTGGCAGTCAGAAGCGTATCGAGGTCGTCGACGACCTTGAGGAACGGATCGATCCAGTTGCCGATATCCTCGATCAGCTTCTGCGGGATGTCCTGGTGAACGCCGCCGGGCCGGAAATAGGCCGCATGCATGCGCGCACCACAGGCCCGCTCATAGAAGACCATCAGCTTCTCGCGCTCCTCGAAGCCCCACAGCGGCGGCGTCAGCGCGCCGACATCAAGCGCCTGCGTGGTTATGTTGAGCAGATGCGAGAGAATGCGGCCGATCTCGGAGAACAGCACGCGGATCAGCTGCCCACGCTTCGGCACTTCGATCTCGAGCAGCCGTTCGACGGCCAACGCGAAGGCGTGTTCCTGGTTCATCGGCGCGACATAGTCGAGCCGGTCGAGATAGGGCACGGCCTGAAGATAGGTCTTGTGCTCCATCAGCTTCTCGGTACCGCGATGCAGAAGGCCGATATGCGGATCGACCCGCTCGCAGACCTCGCCGTCCAGTTCGAGGACAAGGCGCAAAACGCCGTGCGCCGCCGGGTGCTGGGGCCCGAAATTGATGGTGAAATTACGGACGTTGTGTTCGGTCATTGTTGCGCCTTCTCATCACCCGGCAGCACGTAATCCGTGCCTTCCCAGGGCGAAAGGAAATCGAAATCGCGGAATTCCTGGCGCAGCTTCAGCGGTTCGTAGACGACGCGCTTCTGCTCGTCGTCGTAACGCACCTGCACGAAGCCGGAGAGCGGGAAGTCCTTCCTCAGCGGATGGCCCTCGAAACCGTAGTCGGTCAACAGGCGGCGAAGATCCGGATGGCCGGAAAACAGCACGCCATACATGTCGTAGGTCTCGCGCTCGAACCAGTTGGCGCCCGGGTAGATGCCCGTGGCGCTCGGCACCGGCGTGTCCTCGTCGGTGCGGACCTTGACGCGTACGCGCTGGTTCAGCGTCGGCGACATCAGGTGATAGACGACGTCGAAACGCTTGTCGCGCCCCGGATAATCGACCGCCGTGATGTCGATGATCGACACGAATTTCAGTTGTACGTCGTCGCGCAGCGCGGTCAGCAGCTCGATCAGGCTACCGATATCCGTGTTCAGCGTGAGTTCGCCATAGGCGATCTTCGCCTCGTAATCGATACCCTCGAGAGAGTCCGATATCGTGCTGGCGAGATCGTTGAGCGATTCGATGGATGACATGTCTTCGGTGCCCCCGCGGCGATCAGCGTTCGATCGTGCCCGTACGGCGGATCTTCTTCTGCAGAAGAAGCACGCCATAAAGCAGCGCCTCGGCGGTAGGCGGGCAGCCGGGGACATAGATATCCACCGGAACAACCCGGTCGCAACCGCGCACGACCGAATAGGAATAGTGATAATAGCCGCCGCCATTGGCGCACGAGCCCATCGAGATGACGTAGCGCGGCTCGGGCATCTGGTCGTAGACCTTGCGCAGCGCGGGCGCCATCTTGTTGGTCAGCGTGCCGGCAACGATCATGACGTCGGACTGGCGCGGCGAGCCGCGCGGCGCGAAGCCGAAACGCTCGCAGTCATAGCGCGGCATCGACATCTGCATCATCTCGACGGCGCAGCAGGCCAGGCCGAACGTCATCCACATCAGCGAGCCGGTGCGCGCCCAGTTGATAAGTTCGTCGGTCGAGGTGACGAGAAAGCCCTTGTCGGCCAGCTCGTTGTTGATTTCGCCGAAGAACGGATCGTCGCCGCCGACGGGCTTACCCGTCTTCGGATCGATGATGCCCTTGGGCTGCGGCGCGACCATCGTGGTGTCGGTCAATCCCATTCGAGCGCTCCCTTCTTCCACTCATAGATGAAGCCGATCGTCAAAACGGCAAGGAACACCATCATCGACCAGAATCCGAAGAGCCCGATCTCGCCGAAGGACACCGCCCACGGGAACAGGAAGGCCACTTCGAGGTCGAAGATGATGAACAGGATCGAGACGAGATAGAAACGCACGTCGAACTTCATGCGCGCATCGTCGAACGCGTTGAAGCCGCACTCATAGGCCGACAGTTTTTCCGGGTCCGGATTCTTGTAGGCAAGAACGAAGGGGGCGATCATCAGCGCGCCGCCGATGACGGCGCATATCGCGAGAAAAATGATGATCGGCAAATAGGATGCGACGACTGCGTCCATGATCTGGCTTCACCGTTTCGTTGCGCGGCTGACGGCGTGACTGCCGTTTCTCGCGGGCCCCGTCAAAGGGCCGCTTGCCGCTTTTCCGACGACCACGGGTTAGACCTTGGGGCGGCTCTACGCAAGTGCACAAAAGGCCAAAATCGCCGCGAAAATTCACTTCGGCGCGACTTCAAGCGCGCCGTCGCCATCGGCACAAGGCGCCGAAATAACATGACTATATTTGTCATGTTATTTGTCTGGCAGGCCCGACCGGGAAGATTGTGATCTAGCCTCACCACCCGCTTCAGCGAGTGTCGCCCGGACGCGGAAATTTGCGGGTTTTGATGCGCTATGGATTGCATTCGGCCCTCCCCTCGGGAAGGACGCGCCAATTTTCCGTTTTGAAGGAAAATGGCGCGAGTGACGGGGCTCGAACCCGCGACCTCCGGCGTGACAGGCCGGCACTCTAACCAACTGAGCTACACCCGCGCATTTCGCTCGGCCAAAGCCTGAGCGTGGACGGTCACTTAAGGGGTTGCCGATACCCTGTCAAGCGCACGAAACCGCCCGGATGACGTTTTTGCGACCGCGGCTCGCGCGGCGCGAAAACTCCGCGACAAGACGCGCGACAAACCCTTGCATCCATGCGCGTTCCCGCATAGATACCGGCGACGGTCCGGGCGGTTAGCTCAGTTGGTAGAGCGCTTCGTTTACACCGAAGATGTCGGGAGTTCGAGCCTCTCACCGCCCACCATTTCCCCGGAAGACTTTTATTGCGCCGCTTTCGTCGGACCTGCGGGCCGCGATGCCGTGTCCGCAATCAGCGTGAACGGCCTTATCCGGTCGAAAATATGCGGGGCGACGAGCGCCAGCCCCCGGACGTCCAGGTGATTTCCGTCATCGTACAAAGGCATGTGGCTGTCGTCATAGGGATAGCACCAGCCTTCGCGGCACAGCAGGCCGGAAACGTCGATATATTCCACGTCGTTCCCTGCGTTTTCGAACGTCTTGAACACGTCCGAATTTCTCGCCCGGTAGTCTTCGACCGAAAGCCGCAGCGATTCGGGATCGCGGCCGTAGAGCGCATATTGTGCGAGCAGCCTCGGAACCCGGAACTCGTATTCCGGCACCGGTCCGATGATGACCACGCGCTTCCCCGCCGCCCTCATCGCATGCAGCGTCGTCGCGAATGCCTTGGCGAACTCCTCCGCATTCCGTGCGACCTCGGCGTTCTCGGCCGCCCCGTCATTGCGATAGTCATAGGCTACCGCCATCACTTCGTGGCGGTAGCCGGTCGAGTAGACCGACCATTCGGACGCAAGAACAACGGTCTTGATATCCGGATCGTCGATCATCTCCCTTAGCTCCCGGCTATATGCCCCGTTGCAGGTGCCGGAATTCCTCTTGGCATCCCGTGTTCCGAAATCGAGCAACGGCGCGCACCAGCCATGCGAGACGAGCCTTCCGCGAAGACCGGCTTGCCTGAACATCGGATCGAGCACATGGGCGTATCTGCTCATATGGCTATCGCCGATGAAAGCGATGTCGGCCGGTGCTCCGTTCGACGCGCCAAGATAGCAATCGCGAACCTGCGGACATTCGTATTGGACCGCCTCTCCATTCACGTCGATCGCCGCAAAGCGGGCGGGCAATCTCCATTTCGCGCCGCCCGAATTGTCCCCATACACCCCAAACAGGATCAGCGCCGCGCCCGTTGCCGCGCTCATGCGGAACAGCCAGCGCGGCGTGACATGGAACGAGCCGGACCGCTTGCGGAATGGCTGCTCGACGAACTTCCAGCTGAAGAAGGCCAGCACCAGCGAAGACACGGCCAGCAGCGCCATCAGCCATCCGGCTGGCTCGTCGATGCTGCGTATGCGCGCGAACGCGAAAAGCGGCTGATGCCAGAGATAGGCGCTGTAGCTGATCAGCCCGATACCGACCAGGGCGCGCATCGAGAGCAGCCGCGCGACCCCGGTTCCCGCGCCGCCGAACAGGATGACCAGCACCGTCCCACCCACAGGTATGAGCGTCAGAAAGCTCGGGAATGGCGTTCCGCCGTCAAAGAAGACGATCGCAAAGCCGACAAGCGCCAGCCCCGCCGCGCCGAGCCATCCATTCGCCCCGCTCCCGCGACCGCTCATCCGGAAGGCACACAGCGAACCGGCCAGCAATTCCCAGGCCCGCGTCGGCGCGAGATAGAAATTGGCGTCCGGCATGTTCCGCCATCCCCATTCGCACAATGCGAGGCTCGCCAACCCGAGCGCAAGAATGGACCAGAACGCCCTCTCCCGCCCGATCCGCCACATCAGGGCGAGGAAAACCGGGAAGAACAGATAAAACTGCTCCTCCACCGCAAGGCTCCAGGTATGCAGGAGCGGCTTGAACTCGGCGACGTCCGCGAAATACCCGCTGTCGTTCCAGAACTGGATATTGGAATAAAACAGCGCCACCGCGACGACGCTCTGCGAGAAGTCCCTGAGTTGCGAAGGCAGCATCCACGCCCATGCGAACGGAATGCAACAGGCGATGACGAGGAACAGGGCCGGCAGGATCCGCCTCGCCCGCCGTTCGTAGAACCGGACAATCGAAAAATTGCCGGCTTCGAGTTCGGCAATCAGGATACCGGTGATCAGGTAGCCGCTGATGACAAAGAAGACGTCGACACCGATGAAACCGCCGCTGAAGACTGCAAAGCCGGCGTGAAAGAGTATGACCGGGACAACGGCGACAGCGCGGAGACCGTCGATCTCGGGTCTATACTTCACGTTGCCCCCGCAAATTCGGCCATTTCCCGCCGGCCCGACAATCCGTCGCCGACAACTATACCGATAGACCTCAAATGATTACGCTTTTCCTTACGCGCTGCCTCCGCGGACAACCGGAAAACCACAGGAACACCGGATGAGATGCCAGCACTGGCTAGCGGGCATGCGCGAAGAAATTGCTTTGCACACCGCCCAGCCCGTCAAGCCTACCGAAGCCCCACGCGACCGAGCGCGTTCCCGAGACCACCGCCCAGGGCACGGGAAACAGCATCAGGAACATCGCTGCGCCGACGGCGATGCGCAGCGCGGCAATGGCCCTGACCGCCTTGCTGGAACGGACCTCGCCCCGCTCCTTCTTCTGGACGAAGTGCACCAGCGATTTCTCCCGGCTTCTGAGAAACTGGTATTTCAGGCTCAACCGGTCGATCGTCGGCTGTTCCGTCACCAGTGCCTCGTGGCACCAGGCGCCCCTGCCCCCGGAATCGACGAAGCGGAGGAAGAAATCCGTGTCCTCGCCACCGCTCAGGCTGTAGCGGTCGTCAAAGCGCATGCCGCTCTCGCGCAGGAACGAGGCGCGCGCGAACCAGTTGTTGGTGATGATCGTCGGAAGGTCGCCGCGCCGCGCCCTGAGACGGTCTTTCCAGACTTTCTGCCATGTGTGGTGCGACAGCCCGATCATCAGGAACTTCTGCCATCGCGTCATTGGTGCGTCGGGCTGCCGGCACAACATCGGTCCCCCGACCAGATCGGCCCCGCTTTCCCGCGCCTTGTCATAGAGGCTCGTCAGCCATGTCCTGACCGGGATCTCGTCGTCATCGAGAAAACCGACATAGTCCGCCCCTGCCGCCAGGGCCTCGTTCACCGCTCGCGTGCGCGCCGCCGACACACCGCGCCTTTCCTCCCGGACATAGCGGCACCAGGCGTCATCGCCGCCGGCCCCGGCACGGTCCTGCAAGACATCGAAAGCGGACCCCTGCGGATCGTTGTCGACCACGACCACCTGCATGCGGCACTTGTCCGGGACCTCCAGCAGCCGCAACGCGTCCAGCAGCAGACCGAGCTCGCGGGGGCGCCTGTAAGTCACGACGCATATGGCGATTTCGGTATCGCGATCTGGAGCGGCATCTTCACGAGCCGTAATGGAGCTGTACATCGACATTGGAGAATTATTTGTACCGAAATCTCTTTTTTATGATCACATTGGCGTCGGTCATTTCGATAAGCCTGTCAGTTGTCTTCCTGAAGAAACGCTGCGCCTCGCTAATTATTTTTTTCGCCAGATAGAAATTCGGCTTGTCCTCGTCGCCGGCTTCCAACGGAAAATGAACAATGTTGGAGCGATTGTCGCTCCCCAAGTCGAACTTGTCCCGCCGTTTCCGCCGCGCGTCCTGAATGGCGATCGCAGGATAGAGCTTCAGGATGTTCAACCGGGTGACATAGTCGCCGCTGAACAGAATGCTATCGAATTCCTTGTCGAGGCTCGTCAGCTCGGCCGAGAGAATCTGCGCACACCTTTTTGATATCACATAGGCGGCCGCACCGGCACACTCGCCGGCCAGCCTGTAGAGCGTACGCTTGCCCGCTTTAGTCCGGTTGTGGTTCCAGACCATGCACTGGCTGCGTTCCCATTCGAGGTGGATCAGATCGGCGTCGGCCGGAATCCACGCGTCCGTGCGGAGATAGTCTTTGGCGTCCGTGCTCAGGTGAACGTCATCCTCGAGCACCACTGCGAATGGCTCATCGCCCTCCGCGATGCTTTTCCACATGGCGCGATGGCCGAGGAAGCAGGCATAGGCCCCTGCGGATATGCCGGCATCTTCCGCCGGATTATGATCGAGATCATCGCCGTCGACGGCGCGGAACCGCTCGAAGGAAAGCCCGATCGCAGTGGCTTGGCTCTCCATCCATGCCCGCCTGTCGTCCCGGCGGTCCATGTTCAGATAAACAATTCTCATCATAAGGCACCCCGGTGGAGCGGCGCATTTCCGACTGCCGGACGCTTGATTAGACGGAAGACTTTGAAAGGTCACCTGTTAGAATTTGGTCTTTCCCTTCAGTCTACCGCAACTCTTGATCGAAATTTCCCCGCTGGACTTCACGAGACTGTTCGACGCCCGGATGGAACTCGATCATTTCGGAACGGGCAGCGGGCGAACGGCTAAGAATTTACCTGCTTGCCCGGCCTGTTGTTTCTTTTGCCTGCCGCATTTCATTTTGGATACAGCAGATGCGCTACTTGATTTATAAGCCCATGGGGAAATTTCTTATTGACTACTGATACTTTCCTGTCGGACGGAACGCCGATGAATTTCCTCAATAAATTACTGGGCAGAAGCAGTTCGCTGCGATCCCTTACACGTCCTCTGAGAAAGCGGGCCAGCCATCTCACCAGGCTCCGACTTGCCCGGATGAAACGCCCGCGACTCGGCGCGAAAATTATCGCCATTACCGGCAGTTCGGGCAAATCCACGACAACGATACTGACCTCGCGTTTCCTGGAAAGCCGCTATTCGACTCGGGAACAGGTTTACCGAAACGCAATCAGCGCATGTGTCGAGACAATTCTGCACGCCGACCCCGGGGACGAGTTCCTCGTCATCGAAACTGGGGCCGGCCAAGTCGGAACCGTTGTCGAAATGGCCGGATTGCTCAAACCGGACATCGCAGTCGTCACGATGGTGGCCGTCGAGCATCGTTCGGCTTTCAAGAACGTGGAGAACATCGCCAGGGAAAAGGGCGCACTCGTCGAGGCTATCGCGGACGGCGGCTTGGCGGTGCTCAACGTGGATGACGAGAACGTCATGGCCATGGCGTCACGTACGAAACAGCGTATCGTCACCTTCGGGCGCGTGAACGAGGCCGACTATCGCGTTGTCGATATTGAGCGGTCTTCGACGGGGACCATGGAGTTGTCGATCGTGTCCCGGCTCGGAACGCATCGTCTGTCCACAAATCTGCTCGGTACCCATTTCTGGCCAAGCGTTGCCGCCGCCTTCGCCGTCGCGGTGGAAAACGGCATCCCTCCGGAGACCGTTGCGCGCACGATCACCACGGTGGAGACAGGCCGCAATCGCTGTCAGCGGATGCCGATCGAAAACGGCCCGACTTTCATCGTCGATACGGTGAAGGCACCGCTATCCACGCTGCAAGCCGCATTCGACGTAATCCGGCCGCTGGATGCGCCGCGCAAGCGGATCGTCCTTGCCATGATCGCGGACTATCCGGGAAACTCCACCAGCGGGTATAGGAAGGCTTACAAAATGGCCGCCGAAAACGCCGACCAGGTCATTTTCGTCGGCGAGCATGCGCACAGGCACAAGGCGAGCGCAGAGGATATCGCCGCCGGGCGAATCGTCGAAATGCCGACCGTCGAACAGGCGCACGCCTATCTTCGCGAGACGGCCATACCCGGGGAGATTATTTTCCTGAAAAGTTCGGGGGTCGCTCACCTCGAGCGCTTGGCTCTTGCATTCGCCGGGGACGTCAAGTGCTGGAAGGAGCGCTGCGGCCTCAACATCACCTGTCAGGGCTGCGGCCTCTTCGAATATCCGTTTGAGGACCATGCCCGGATCGGGCGGCAAAGAAGAAAAGCCAAACGGGCGCAAAAGAAGACCGATACGGTGCTGTCGGGATAGACCATGAAAATCCTGATCGTGAATGAAAGGCTGGCGAAGAGGACCGGTACGGAAATCGTTTCCCGCGATTTCGGCCTCGGTCTGGCCTCGCGCGGAATCGATGTCACCATCCTCACGCCGGAACGCGGCGCAATGGCCGAAGAGGTGGAGGCGGCAGGCGTTCCCGTCTGTTCGGATCCGGCATCCGTACCGTTCACGCCCGACGTCATCCACTTCAACGACCTGACACTCGCAAGCGCGACGACTGCCGCTTTCCCCGACACGCCCGCGCTACTGCAATGGCATCGCTTCGTTGAAGCCGATTTTTCGATCGAGGGAACCCGGATAACGTCGATCGTCGGCGTCTCCCGGCGCATCGTCGAAAAGATCGAGCGCTATACGGGCATCCAGACGGATGGTGTCTTCGGCAACTACGTGGATCTTGGCCTTTTTGAACCGCGCCGTTCCGCCCTGCCCGCAAAACCGCGTCGCTGGCTCCTCGTCGGCCAGCAGAAACGCGGATACGAATTGTGCGCCAAGCTTGCCGCGCTTGCGCTGTCGAGAGGGATTATCCTGCACGTAGCGGGACCGCGCTATTTCCGCCGCATGCACAACCTGCCGCAGGTCTGCGCCGGGTACGATCTTGTCTTTGCCTCCGGCCGATGTGCCCTCGAGGCGAGCTGCGCGGGCGCCGGCGTGGTTGCGACCGACTTCCACGGGGTCGGCGACTTTATCGATGCGGAGAACGTCCGCTGGTTCCACGAGGGGAATTTCTCCTATCGGAGCTTCCGGGAACCGGCGACGATGAAATCCCTGCGACGGGCGATCGACGCGTATCGGCCCGAAGGTGCCGCGGAAGCCTCAGTCTGGCTGCGCGCGAATGCCAACCTCGAACGTGGGATCGATCGCCTCATCGGCCTTTACAAGGGCGCCCTCAGCCGCTCGGAGCCCCGCAAGATCGTCCCGGCCTGATTCAGCCGTTTCCGCGTCGCGCAAAGGCTTCATGGGCCATTCGGCCGATCAGCGTATCGCGCACGATATGGTGGCGGAACATGATATCTACGCCCCAGGTGCCGTTCGCTTCCAGAATGGCCGGCCCGTCCGGCAGAATTGCGATGTCCCATCCGACGGAGGCGAACTCCGGCAGCTTCGCTGCCGCGCCGCGGACCAGATCGAGCGTTTCGAAATAATGAGGAATCTCCAGCCCGGTAATCCGCGCACCGGTATCCGGGTGGACAGAATGCTGCTGTTGCGCCGTATCGTGTTCGTAGCGCCGCGTCGCTGTTCGAGAGATGATACCGGTCGCAAGATCGACAGGAGCAGCCAGCCCGCCCGCATCCGCGTTGTCGATCCACGAGCCGCCACAACCCATCCGCAACGTGATGAACTCGATATGGGGCGCATCCCCGATCCGGGTCGTGACGATTCGTAGCGTGTTGAGCGAACCCGGATGCAGCGCATCAAGGACCGGGTGCTGGCGAATACGCTCCTGCACGATCCAGGCCGCGTCGTCCTCCATGAAGGCCGGCGCGGGATCGTGCCGATAGACGAACGCGCCCTTCCCGAGAGATCCGCCGAGCGGCTTGACGAAAAGGTCGCCCTCGCTGGCGGAAAGCAAGGCGCCCGCTTGCGCCGCGGTCAGCATTTTGCCGTCCGCATCGACGAACTGCCCGGCCCGGTATTTGGAGAAGACCTCGCGGATGCCTCTGAAGCCGCGCTGCTCCATCAGGACGCGAAACCGGTGCTTGTCGACGATGATATCGTAGTCGCACTCGCCGTTCAGGCGAGAACGCATCTTTTCGATGATACGGGGCGGCAGCAGTTCGCCCGCGCGATCGGGTTCGCGGAGATAGGCGCGATACCGGAAATAATAACCCGGCCATCGCCGGTAAGTGACGACGATATCGACGATCTCCCGCAATTGCGTCGCGAAAGGCTTTTTGCCGGGCATGCCAAACCACGGGAGGACGCTGTCCTTCACGCCCCGGCGAAAGGCGAACGCCTTGTGACGAAGCTTCTTTGCCCGGCTCCACTCCCGTACGGGAGGAAGAGACAAAACGATCGGGGCTTGGGACGTCATGCGAACGGGCTCGTGGTAAGAGTGTGGTGGCGCTGTCGGCTCTCGCATTGATGGCATTTATAGACGCTGGCGCGGCTCTACAACTCCGATTTGCCCGTCGAAACGATTGACGGAAAACGGTGTTCGTGAGGCCACAGCCTTCCCGCTGGACCGGAGGGAAGCCCGGCCGGCCACTTGTCCCTGCCTGTGGTCTGTGCTCTGCCGCACAGCCGGATGGACCGTATCGCGCGAAATCCTTGTGCATTCTTCGCAAGCCGTCGGCTGGACACGGCGAAGCTTCATGCTATCCATGACGCGCCGTAATCAACCGACATCGCCGATGGAGTGCATCCTGAGCGCCGTTTCACGCTTTCGCCGTCCACTTTTCAGCGCCCTGCAGTTTCTGCTCGTCGCCGCCGTCCTGTCGGCCTGCTCGGTCGGCGACACACTGGAGATCGCCCAGCCCCAGGCCGAGCCGTCGAAATATGCCGCGATCGTCGTCGACGCCGAGGATGGCAAGGTTCTCTATTCGGTTGCCGCTGACCAGACCCGCTATCCGGCCTCGCTGACCAAGATGATGACGCTCTATCTGATGTTCGAGGCGTTGCAGAACGGCCGCCTGTCGCGTTCGTCGCAAATCTCGGTTTCCGCCAACGCGGCAAAACAGCCGGCATCCAAGCTCTATCTGAAGGCCGGAACCAGCATCGACGTCGACACGGCGATTCGGGCGCTGGTGGTCAAGTCGGCCAATGACGTGGCGACGGCGGTCGCAGAACACCTGGCCGGCGACGAGGACCGCTTTGCGCGGCTGATGACGGCCAAGGCCCGCCAGCTCGGCATGGGCCGCACGGTCTTTACCAATGCGTCCGGCCTGCCCGACTCGGGCATGCGCACGACGGCGCGCGACATGGCGGTTCTCAGCCTGGCGCTGCGGCGCGACTACCCGCAATATTATTCCTATTTCCGCCTCAAGAGCTTCGAGTTTCGCGGCAAGACCATCCGGGGCCACAACAAGATCCTCGACATGGTCTCGGGCGCCGACGGCATCAAGACCGGCTATATCAAAGCGTCGGGCTACAATCTCGCGGCATCCGTGCGCCGCAACGGCCGCTCCCTCGTCGCGGTCGTCATGGGCGGCAAATCGGGCAGCGCCCGCAACGAGCACATGGCCCAGTTGCTCAATGCGAGCCTGAACCGGTCGAGCCGTTACAGCCTGCTCCGGCCATAAAAAAACCGCGGCCCTTCGAAAACGGCCGCGGCTATTCCGAATTCACCTTTCGGCAAATCAGCTGTTCAGTGCGTCCTTCAGGCCCTTGCCGGCCGAGAACTTCGCGACCTTCTTGGCCGGGATGTCCACCGGGGCGCCCGTCAGCGGGTTACGGCCGGTGGTGGCGGCGCGGTCGTTCACGCCGAAATTGCCGAAGCCGAGGATACGAATGTCGCCGCCCGACTTGAGCGTCGCGGTGATGGTGTCAAAAACAGCGTCGACGGCCGATGCTGCATCACCCTTCCCAAGACCCGTCTTCTCCGCCACAGCGGCGGCAAGCTCGTTTTTATTCATTTTCACAATCCTTCTCGATCAATGCGGCCGGGCGTACCGTCTTCGCGGACTGGCCGACCGGAAACAGGCGGGACCATATACAGATTCGCCGCCAAGCCGAAGCGGAATGCCCCGGAAACGCCCGGAAATCAAAGAAAAAACGCCGCATTTCTGCGGCGTTTGCAATTTCTTGGCATGCGCTGAGGGTCAATGTGCCAGATTGGTCACGCTTTCGTCCTCGATGGGCGCGACCTCCTTTGCCACTGATTCGACTTCCTCGGTCCATTCGATGGGTTCGAGCTTCGCCGTCAGCGCGTGTTCGAGCACCTGGCCGATCCGCGAAACCGGGATGATCTCCATCTCGGATTTGACGTTTTCCGGAATGTCGGCGAGATCCTTGACGTTGTCCTCAGGGATCAGCACCGTCTTGATGCCGCCGCGCAACGCCGCGAGCATCTTTTCCTTCAAACCGCCGATCGGCAGCACGCGGCCGCGCAGCGTGATCTCGCCGGTCATGGCGACATCCTTGCGCACCGGCACGCCGGTGAGCACGGAGACGATGGCGGTGGCCATCGCGATACCTGCGGACGGACCGTCCTTCGGCGTCGCGCCCTCCGGCACGTGGACGTGGATGTCCCGCTTGTCGAAGAGCGGCGGCTTGATGCCGAAATCGATCGCGCGCGAACGGACATAGGACGCCGCCGCGGAAATCGATTCCTTCATCACGTCACGCAGGTTGCCGGTGACGGTCATCTTGCCCTTGCCGGGCATCATGACGCCTTCGATCGTCAGCAACTCGCCGCCGACCTCGGTCCATGCGAGACCGGTGACGACACCGACCTGGTCCTCGCCGTCGATCTGGCCGAAGCGGTAGCGCGGCACGCCGAGGAAGTCGTCCAGGTTCTCCGGCGTGACCTCGATAACGGTCTTGTCGGAGCGCAGGATCTCGGTGACGGCCTTACGCGCGACGGTCATCAGTTCGCGCTCGAGGTTACGCACGCCGGCTTCGCGGGTGTAGGTGCGAATGACCTCGCGCAACGCTCCATCGGTGATCGAGAACTCGCCTTCCTGAAGCGCGTGGTCGCGGATCGCCTTGGGCAGCAGGTGCCGCCGTGCAATCTCGACCTTCTCGTCCTCGGTATAGCCGGCGATGCGGATGATCTCCATGCGGTCCATCAGCGCCGGCGGAATGTTGAGCGTGTTCGCCGTGGTGATGAACATCACGTCCGAAAGGTCGTACTCGACCTCCAGATAGTGGTCCATGAAGGTGGAGTTCTGTTCCGGATCGAGCACCTCGAGCAGGGCCGAGGACGGGTCGCCGCGGAAATCCATGCCCATCTTGTCGATCTCGTCGAGCAGGAAGAGCGGGTTGGACTTCTTCGCCTTCTTCATCGACTGGATGACCTTGCCGGGCATCGAGCCGATATAGGTGCGGCGGTGACCGCGGATCTCGGCCTCGTCGCGGACGCCGCCGAGCGCCATGCGCACGAACTCGCGGCCGGTCGCCTTGGCGATCGACTTGCCGAGCGAGGTCTTGCCCACGCCGGGCGGTCCGACGAGGCACAGGATCGGCCCCTTCAGCTTGTTCTGGCGCTTCTGCACGGCGAGATATTCGACGATCCGGTCCTTGACCTTCTCGAGGCCGTAATGGTCGTTGTCGAGCACATCCTGGGCGATCTCGAGGTCGTATTTGACCTTCGACTTCTTCTTCCACGGGATCGACAGCATCCAGTCGAGATAGTTGCGCACCACGGTCGCTTCCGCCGACATCGGGCTCATCTGCTTGAGCTTCTTCAGCTCGGCATCGACCTTCTCGCGGGCTTCCTTGGTGAACTTCGTCTTGGAGATGCGCTCTTCCAGCTCGGCAAGCTCGTTATGGCCGTCCTCGCCATCGCCGAGTTCCTTCTGGATCGCCTTCATCTGCTCGTTGAGATAGTATTCGCGCTGCGTCTTCTCCATCTGGCGCTTGACGCGGCTGCGGATACGCTTCTCGACCTGAAGCACGGAGATTTCCGACTCCATGTGGCCAAGCGCCTTTTCGAGCCGCGACTTGACGCTCGCGGTCTCCAGGATGTCCTGCTTCTCGCCGATCTTGATCGACAGATGCGAGGCCACCGTATCGGCGAGCTTGGACGGCTCCTCGATCTGGGTGACCGCGGAGACGATGTCGGGCGAAATCTTCTTGTTGAGCTTCACATAGTTCTCGAATTCCGAGACCACGGAGCGCGACATGGCGGCGAGTTCGACGTCGTCCTCCTCGGGCTCGACAACGTTGAACGCGTCGGCCTCGATATAGGCGGTCCGGTCGGTGAAGCCGCGGATTTCCATGCGTGACACGCCCTCGACCAGCACCTTCACGGTGTTGTCGGGCAGCTTGAGAAGCTGCAGCACATTGGCGACGGTGCCGTGGCTGTAGATCGCGTCCGGCGCCGGATCGTCGTCACCGGCATCCTTCTGCGTCGCCAGCAGGATCTGGCGATCATTCTCCATGACGTCTTCGAGCGCACGGATCGATTTCTCGCGGCCGACAAAAAGCGGCACGATCATGTGCGGGAAAACAACAATGTCACGCAGCGGCAGGACGGCGTAGAGCCCGTCTTGTCCGCCCGATGCTGTTTTCTGTTCGGCTTCAGCCATTCTTCAGTTCCTTTCAATGCCTATTCGGCTTTGGGGTGCCTCGCCGCCGTGCCCTATGGCCCCGGTTCGGATGCACTCCTGATAATTGGTCCTGCGGCGCACCGATTTCAACGGTTTGAAGACAGGAGGAATCGGTATCGATCTTCGCGCTGTTATGCGTTTACCGCAATGCCGCATTCGGGCGGGGAAACGGAAAAAGGCCGGTCGCCCGGCCTTTTCACACAATCTGTTTGCCAGGGACGCGTCAGGCGGACGCGTTTTCCTTGTCCTCGGCCCGGTCCGCATAAATGTAGAGCGGGCGCGCGCTGCCGGAAACCACTTCCTCGGAAATGACGACCTCGCGCACGCCTTCCAGCGCCGGCAGTTCGAACATCGTGTCGAGCAGGATCGCTTCCATGATGGAGCGCAGGCCGCGTGCGCCGGTCTTGCGCTCGATTGCCCTGCGGGTGATGGCGCGCAGCGCGTCCTCGTGGAAGATGAGGCTGACATCCTCCATCTCGAACAGGCGCTGATACTGCTTGACCAGGGCGTTTTTCGGCTCGGTCAGGATCTGCACCAGCGCATCCTCGTCGAGGTCTTCCAGCGTGGCCAGAACCGGCAGACGCCCGACGAATTCCGGGATCAGGCCGAATTTCAGCAGATCTTCCGGTTCCACCTTGCGGAAGAGCTCGCCGGTCTTGCGGTCTTCGGCGACCTCGACGGTCGCGGCGAAGCCGATCGAGGTCTTGCGACCGCGATCCGAGATGATCTTGTCGAGGCCCGCAAAGGCGCCGCCGCAGATGAACAGGATGTTCGCCGTATCCACCTGCAGGAATTCCTGCTGCGGGTGCTTGCGGCCGCCCTGCGGCGGAACGGAAGCCACCGTGCCTTCCATGATCTTCAGAAGCGCCTGCTGGACGCCCTCGCCCGACACGTCGCGGGTGATCGAGGGATTGTCCGACTTGCGGCTGATCTTGTCGATTTCGTCGATATAGACGATGCCGCGCTGGGCGCGCTCGACATTGTAGTCCGAGGACTGCAGCAGCTTCAGGATGATGTTCTCGACGTCCTCGCCGACATAGCCGGCTTCGGTCAGCGTCGTCGCGTCGGCCATGGTGAAGGGCACGTCGATGATACGGGCGAGCGTCTGGGCGAGCAGCGTCTTGCCGCAACCCGTCGGGCCGATCAGCAGGATGTTCGACTTCGCCAGTTCGACGTCGTCGTTCTTCTCCGCATGCGCCAGCCGCTTGTAGTGGTTGTGCACGGCGACCGAGAGGATGCGCTTGGCGTAGTTCTGGCCGATCACGTAATCATCGAGGACACCGAGGATTTCCTGCGGCGTCGGCACGCCCTCCTGGCTCTTGACCATGGAGGACTTGTTCTCCTCGCGGATGATGTCCATGCAGAGTTCGACGCATTCGTCGCAAATGAAGACCGTCGGTCCCGCGATCAGCTTTCGCACCTCGTGTTGGCTCTTTCCGCAGAAAGAGCAGTAGAGCGTGTTCTTGGAGTCGCCTCCACCGCCGCCGCCACTGTTGCCAACCTTGCTCATGCCCATTCCTTTCAGGGGATTGCGGAACCGGGCGGATCATCCGCCATGGCAATCCCGACTTCAATTCTGTGACGCCGCCCTCAGGCCAAACCCAACAAGCGTCACAAAGGCTTCAAATCACATTCGTACACATATACGCGTCACGCGCAACGATTCGACATATACCTTTACGGTTCCTTTAAGGCCGAAACGCGGATTTAAACCTAATAAGGTTATCGCGGCGCGAAAAGCGCCCAATTGTCACAAATGCGCGAAGCTTTTCGTGCGTCGCGCAAATACAACAGTTGTTTGACCGCCCGCCTATTTCGTTTCCGGCTCGATCGAATCGCGAGATTCGATGACGCGGTCGATCAGGCCGAATTCCTTCGCCAGGTCCGCCGTCATGAAATTGTCGCGCTCGAGCGCACCCTCGATGTCGTCATAGGAGCGGCCGGTGTGCTTGACATAGATCTCGTTGAGCCGGCGCTTCAGCGCCTCGACTTCCTTGGCGTGGATCAGGATGTCCGTCACCTGGCCCTGATAGCCGCCGGAGGGCTGGTGGACCATGATGCGCGAATTCGGCAGCGAGAACCGCATGTCCTTGGCGCCGGCGGTCAGCAGCAGCGAGCCCATCGAGGCGGCCTGGCCGATGCACAGCGTCGACACCGGCGGCTTGATGAACTGCATCGTGTCGTAGATCGCCAGACCCGACGTCACCACGCCGCCCGGCGAGTTGATGTACATGGATATCTCTTTCTTCGGGTTCTCGGCTTCCAGCCACAGCAGCTGCGCGCAGACGAGCGACGCCATGCCGTCTTCCACCGGACCGGTGATGAAGATGATGCGTTCCTTCAGCAGTCGCGAGAAAATGTCGTAGGCGCGTTCGCCCCGGTTGGACTGCTCCACAACCATCGGAACGAGGTTCATGGCGGTATCGATCGGATTGCTCATCGGAGACCTTTCGGGGATATCGTTGGAGAGCGCACGGGAAACATGGGCGCGAGGGAATCATTCGGGCAATATTTAGGGTGCCCGCCCCCCGTTCCGCAAGACGCCGTAGCGCGTAAACCTTAACGGAGCGGAAGTGGGGAAAACCGAACCTGGCCCGCTTGACCGCGCGGGCAGCGCGATCCGCTGATTCGGCGACCAGATACGCACGGACCTCGCGCCAAGACGGACCAGATGAAAGCCGACAGTTCTGCATCCTCCGACATGGCGAGGAAACACGGCGTGACCGAAGCCCAGTTTCTGCTTCGCTGGGGCGTGCAGAACGGATATGCCGTATAACCCGGGAGCCTCAATCCCGGGCGCATGGGGCGGAACGGTCCTTGCCGGACATCGGAAGGGGCCGGTTCGGGAATGCAACCGCATTCGCTGACAATACGGGGGAGACGCCATGACCGCTGAGTTCATGTTCATCACGTTTACGCTGTTCCTGGCCGGGATGATCGCCGTTCCGCTCGCCTCGCGCTTCGGCCTTGGATCGGTGCTCGGCTATCTGATCGCGGGAATTGCCATCGGGCCGGTCCTGCACTGGGCCGGTGTGGACGTCGCCGCCCTGCAGCATTTCACCGAGTTCGGCGTGGTGATGATGCTTTTCCTGATCGGCCTGGAAATGCAGCCCAAAGTGTTGTGGGCGATGCGGTCGAAAATCTTCCTGATGGGAGGCTTGCAGGTCGGGATTACCGCTCTTGCGGTCATGGCGGCAGCCATGCTGTTCGGGCTGGCCTTGACCATTGCACTCGCGATCGGCCTGATCTTCGCACTCTCGTCGACGGCCATTGTCAGCCAGACGCTCAACGAAAAGGGACTGATGCGCAGCGATGGCGGACAGGCGAGCTTCGCGGTTCTCCTGTTCCAGGATATCGCGGTCATCCCCATGCTCGCCCTGATCCCGCTCCTGGCGTTGAAGGAACTCGGCGACGCGCTGCATCAGGGCGATGACCATGGCGGCGGTCACGGTGCTTCCGCGCTGAACCTCAACCTGGTCGAGGGACTGCCCGGCTGGCAGACCGCGCTGATCACGGTGGCGGCTATCGCCCTGGTCGTGCTGGTGGGCCGGTATTTGACCGGCCCGGTCTTCCGATACATCGCACGCGCCCGGCTGCGTGAGCTTTTCGTCAGCACGGCATTGATGATGGTCGTCGGCATCGCCCTGCTGATGACGATGGTCGGCCTGTCGCCGGCTCTCGGCACCTTCCTTGCGGGTGTCGTCATGGCCAACAGCGAATACCGGCACGAACTGGAAAGCGATATCGAGCCCCTGAAGGGCATTTTCCTTGGCGTGTTCTTCATCACCGTGGGGGCCAGCATCGACTTTGCCCTGATGGGCGAGAACCTCGCGTTGATCGTCGGGCTCACGCTTGGCCTGATCCTTCTCAAATGCGCCGTCATGCTGGTGCTCGGCCGTGTCTTCAAGCTTGCCGGCGGCGACAAATGGCTGTTCGCGCTTGGCCTCGCGCAGGCCGGCGAGTTCGGTTTCGTGCTGGTGTCCTTCACGGTCGCCAATGCCGTTATTCCCTCGCCGGTCGCCGACCTGCTTCTGCTGGTCATAGCGATGTCGATGCTACTCACCCCGGCCCTGTTCATCCTCTATGACCGGCTGATCGCACCTCGCTATTCGCGCCAGCAGGAAAGAGAGGCTGACGAAATTCCCGACGGTTCCGGGATCATCATCGCGGGCCATGGCCGATTTGGCGGCATCGTCAATCGTGCCCTGCAGGCGGCCGGCTACCAGACGACGGTGGTCGACTACAGCAGCGACCAATTGAAGATGCTGCGCCGGTTCGGCCTCAGTGCCTATTACGGCGACGCGACACGTCCCGATCTTCTCCATGCCGCCGGCATCGAGAATGCCAAAATTCTGGTGATTGCCATCGATAACAAGGAAGCGGCGACGGAGCTCGCGCGCTACATGCACGAACATCATCCTCATGTGCACGTCATTGCCCGCGCCATAGACCGGTGGCATGTCTATGACCTGTGGTCCGCCGGCTGCCGCGACATTATCCGCGAGACCTATGACAGCTCGATCCGCGCTGCCCGCTCCGCGTTTGAAGCGCTCGGTCATTCCCGGGCGAAGGCAGATCAGCTTGTGGGCGTGTTCGAAGCGTACGATCGCAAGGCGATGCTCGAGACGGCGGAGGCATTCATCAACAGCGAGGATCCGCATGCGGACGACAGCGAATACTCCCGCGTGATCCGCGAAAACCTGCAGAACTGGGAAGCGGAACTGAAGGCAAGCATGGGAGAAACGCTCAAAGCAAGCCAGGATTAGTGCTGCCGTGAATCAGGCGCAGAGGGCGGAGGACGTTATCTTGCCCGCCTATGACCCTGGAATTACCGGAGCCTCTTCTTCGCCGCCGAGATGTAGTGCAGCCCGGTAATCTTCCTCAGAAGCGTCACCTTGCGCCGCATCGCCGCCCGCTTCCCGGACAGCCGCCTGTTCCGCTCTATGCTGCACAGCAGGACAGATGCGACGACCTCGCTTCCTTTCTCGATCCTCAGCGTCCGGTCCACCACCTCCCGCAAGACATCGGGATCGGCATGCATCAGCGACGTTTCATAGGTGTAATCGAGCGATCGCAGGACCAGGGCATCGACCGCCGCCCTGTGTCGCGCCTCCACCCCCTGCAGCAGCCGGATCATATGGGCATATGACGCCATCTTGCCGGTCAGGGAGTCGAGCGACACGCTGTTGGTCGCGGAGTTCGGGACATCGAAGCCGTGCGAGACGAGCATGTCCGGCATCTGGTGATAGGAATAGCCGCGCAAGGCGCACAGGATATTGATCACGAAATCCTCGGGAGCGGTGATCCTGTGCTCGCTGAGAAACGGCTTGTAGTCATATAGGGTTTCCAGCACCTCCCGTCTGAAAAGCCGGGTCCAGACATTCCAGTTGTCTATCCGGTCGTTGAGAAACCCTTCAAGCAGGCCGTCCGTCCCCTCGATGAAAACGGTATCGCGCCGTTTCCCGTTGTTAATGACAGACCCGACGACATCCGCGCCGCTCTTCAGCGCGGTGGCGTGCAACGCCGCCAGAAACCGGTCTTCGCACGTGTCGTCATAATCCAGAAACGCCACAAACTCGCCGTGGGCCGCCTCGACTCCGGCGATGCGGCTAAGCAGCGTTCCCTCGTTCCGGTCGTTCTTGACGCACCGTATGCACGGAATCCTGTCCGAAAACGCCGCTATGAAATGTTCCAGATCCTGTTCGGGATAATCATCGATCAGGATAAGTTCAAAATCGCGGAAGCTCTGGCGCGCAACGCTCTCAAGGCAACCAGCGAAGAATGGGCCGGCCTTATAGACAGTAATGATGAGCGATATTGCGGGAGCGTTTCGCACATCTTCGGACTCTTCATGCACCTGGGGAATCCGTATTTGAACCGTCTCGGGATGGTGAATTTCGTTCTATACGGTGCCCCCCTGCTTCCGCAACCGCGCACATGCGTCCCTCGATTTGGATCGTGCAATGCGGCCGGCCCTGAACGCGACACCGCAGGAGTGCGCAGATCAGGTTTCGGCAAGGCGTTTCGCGAATATCCGGAAAGCACGTCCGTGACGGACATGGCGGCGCAAGAAGGACACCATGCGTGAACTGCGCCGTTTGTTCGAAGCTACAGCCTGACGGGAACGCGCATCAGGAGAAATCGAACGTGGTGCCGGTGAAGCTTTCGGCGGCGAAGGCCACGTTGGGCTGGTTCATTTTGGCGGAGTAGCCGAGGCCGACGATCGAGAGAAACATCGCTGCGATGATCAGGCGGGGAAGCTGGTTGATGATCATGGTCTCTCTCCTTGTTCCGCGCCTTTTGCGCCCCGTGAACATGATTGGAGATTAGGCGTCCGTTGACCGGGACGATGTGCAGAGCGTCACACGCGAGTCGGCGCTGGGGACTGGAAGCGCGCGACGGCCATCGGCGTTCACACTGCTCTGTTCTCGCGCGATCCCGAGAATGCTAGGAGCCGAGCATACGGTTTTGAGGAACAGAGGCTTTTGCATCCTCTGCGCGGAAGCTCCTACCCCTCCGCGCGCATCCACGCCTTGAGTGCGTCGAAATCCCCGTGCTCGATGAACTTCGCCACGCGGCGTCCTACCGCCGCGCCGAATTTGTAGCCATGGCCCGAGCAGGCGGAGACGACGAGGCAGCGGTCCTCGTGGTGGACGAAGAAGCGCTCGTCTGACGTGAACGTGTAGGCGCAGGTGACGACGCTTTCGATCCGGTACTGCTCGATGTCGCGCATCGGCGGCGCGAAGAGATTGCGGACCGCCTCCCCCTCGCCCTCGACCGGATCGCGGTTTTCATCGGCGTCCGCGTTCTTGAACTTGTGCAGGCCGGAGCCGAATTTCAGGCCGCCCTCGCCGCTCGGCGGCAGGATATAGCCGTCGGTCTCGCCGCCGACATCGAGGATGACCGGCGCACGCCGCCATGCTTCCTTCAGATGGTCCGGCGGGTCGAGATAGACGACGGCCGTACGGTAGGTCGTCAGATCCGAGGTGAGAGCGGGGAACAGTTTCGTCACCCAGGCCCCCGCCGTGACAATCACGTAATCCGCCTCGATCCGGCGGCCGTCGGCCGTCGTCACCGCCGCCTTCGCCGGATCGATTTCGGTCACCCGCATCGTCTGGCGCAGCGAAACCCCGTTCGCCTGCAGCCATGCCGCCATGCCGTAGGCGATGTCACGGCAGTGCAGCGCGCCGCCCTCCGTTGAGACGAAGGCGTAGCGGATCGTGTCGGGATCGAGGAAGGGGAAGCGCTCCGCCGCCGCGCCCGGTTGCAGCACCTCGCAGGGCCAGCCGCCCTCCCGCAGCCCGTTCAGATAGTCCTCCGCCTCGTCGCCTTCCTCGCGGCTGACGGCCATGAAGCCGCGCGCGTCGAGATAGTTCGCCCCCAGATCGCGCCATAATTCGTCCCAGGCGTCATAGGCTTCCGAGATCGCCGCCCCATAGCCGGAGCCCGCGCCATAGGCACGGCGGATGATGCGGTGATGGTCGCCCGACGCGCCAAGCGGATTGGGGATCGTGTTCTGCTCGAACAGGATCACCTGGTGCCCCTGCTTGGCGAGAGCCCAGGCGGTGGACAGGCCGGCAATGCCGGCGCCGACGACGGATATTCTCATGGTCTACAACCGGATCACATATTCCTTGCGGGTGGTCTCGATAACCTCCCATGTTCCCTTGAAGCCGGGCCGCAGGATGAAGCTGTCGCCGGCCCGAACGGTCATCGCCTCGCCGCCCTCCTCCACGATCACCGAGACACCGTCGAGAATATGGCAGAACTCCCACTCGTCATAGGAAATCCGCCACTTGCCCGGCGTCGCCTGCCAGATCCCGCAGTAGAGCCCGTCCCGCTCCTCGGCGTTCCATGTCGTAAAGACCGGATCGCCGGAGATCAGTTTTTCCGGCGCGGGCCGGTCCGTCTCGGGCTCGGTCGCATTCGTGTCGACGGGCAGGAACAGTCTTTCAGGCATGATGGTCTCGCTGATGTGGCTCGCAATTGGCGACGATCACTCTCATATTGTCCGCATGCGGATCGACAAGGCAATCTCGGCCTCCATGGCCATGGACCAAACGACATGGAACCGCCACGCCAATCCGTGGAGCGTCTACACCAGGGTCCCGCTGATGATGTTGCTGGCGCTGGCCGTCTGGAGCCGCGTCTGGATCGGCTGGTGGGCGCTGCTGCCCGTCGGCCTTGTGATCGTCTGGACGTTCCTCAATCCGCGTGCGTTCCCCCCGCCGGCCTCCATCGACAACTGGGCGTCGAAAGTCACGCTCGGCGAACGGGCCTGGCTCAGCCGGCGCGCCCGGCCTATTCCCCGGCATCACCAAAAATGGGCGCTCGGCCTGTCGATCGCCAGCGGCGTCGCGCTCCTGCCGATGGTCTACGGCCTCTTTGTGCTGGAGCCGTTCTCGGCCTTCCTCGGCGCACTGCTCGCCTCGATCCTCAAACTGTGGTTCTGCGACCGGATGGTCTGGCTCTACGACGACATGCGGCGGGCGGAAACCGCCAGCGGTTCCGCGCCTAGCAAACCTGAACACCGCATTCCTTGATGGTGAATTCCGTGGCCGGCTCGGTGCGCGAGGCATCGAACTGCCGGCCGTCGCGGCATTGGGCCCGCGCTTCGAAGGTCTTGCGACCGGCGAGTTCGCCTTCCTTCGTGTTGACGTAATACTCGACGGCGCAGTCCTTTTCGAGGGCGAGCTGGTCGGAGAGCGTGTCGAGCCAGGCGGGATCGGCCGACTGGGCCATTGCCCCGCTTGTCGCGAAGATCATCGCCGCCGCGGCGGCCACTGTCCTGATGGAATGCATGTTGCGTCTCCGTGTTGTCCGGCTGACGGCCAGCTAATCAGCTTCGTGCGGATCGCGAATTGAGATGCGTCAAGCCTGCCGGCTCATTGATCGAAAAACGCTTCGGCCTCGGCCGGAATCTCGTATTTTAGCGCAGCCTCGTCGAAGGGAACGCGAAAACTGTCGGGCCCCTCCGTCGCCTCGCCGGTCTTGCGCATGACGATGTCGTAATGACTACTGCCGGCGCCCGGATCGAAAACGACCTCGTAGGAGCGGACGTAACACGCGCGGAGGCCTTCGCCGCACGTGCCGGAATTGTCGGCATGAACGGGAATCGATCCGAGTTCGATCACGTCGTTGCCGGCGACGCCGTAAACGACCGTGGCGCCGAGATTGTAGCCCTGCCCCGACCAGCCGGTCTCCATCGTCCAGCCGTGACGGCCGTCGCCGATTTCGCGCAGGCGGAAATTCTCCTCCGGCGCGATCCGGCCCCAGCTGCCGGACTGCTCGGCCAGTGAATTGCGAGCGGCCAGTTCGAGCCATTTGCCGGCTTCCTCCAGCACGATCAGGCCGAGCGAGCCGGTACAGACATGGCAACCGTCGGGGCCGCGCCCGCCCGTCATCGGATAGCCGCCGGTGACGATGTAGTGGCGAACCGTGCCGCCCTCGCTCACCGTGTCGAGCCGATGCGGATACATGCATTGGCGCTCGCCGCCGATCTTGCCGATCCAGCATTTTCGCGCCTTGTCGTAGCCGCCGTAGAACTGCTCCATGACGGCGGCCCAGAGCTTGCGCGGCTCGGCGGCGGCAGCGGAGCTTATGCCGGTGCGGCTGCCCGCTAAGGCGGAAAGCGGCGGCGCCACGAGCGCCACCGCGAGGATCAGGAGGCAGGCAAGGTTCCGTAACCGCATTGTCGCCTCCCCGCCGTTGTCAGGCCTTCGCCAGCGCCTGGTCGATATCGGCGATGATGTCGTCGACATTCTCGATGCCGATCGACAGCCGCACCACGTCATTGCCGGCGCCGGCAAGGGCGCGCTGCTCGTCGGTGAGCTGGCGGTGCGTGGTCGAGGCCGGGTGGATCACCAGCGTACGCGTGTCGCCGATATTGGCGAGATGCGAGATGATCTCCACGCCCTCCACGAACTTGACGCCCGCCTCGTAGCCGCCCTTGACGCCGAAGGTGAAGACGGAGCCCGCGCCCTTCGGGCTGTAGCGCTTCATCAGCGCGTGGTTGTGATGGTCCTCGAGGCCCGAATATTCGACCCACTCGACCTTCGGATGCGCCTTCAGATGTTTGGCGACGACCAGCGCGTTGTCGCAATGGCGCTGCATGCGAAGCGCCAGTGTTTCGATGCCGGTCAGGATCAGGAAGGCGTTCATCGGCGCGATTGCCGGGCCGAGATCGCGCAGGCCGAGCACGCGGCAGGCGATGGCGAAGGCGAAATTGCCGAAGGTCTCGTGCAGCACAACGCCGCCATATTCGTCGCGCGGCTTCGACAGCATCGGATATTTGTCGGTTGCCGACCAGTCGAAGGTGCCGCCGTCGACGATGACGCCGCCCATCGAGTTGCCGTGGCCGCCGAGGAACTTGGTCAGCGAATGGACGACGATATCGGCGCCATGCTCGATCGGGCGCAGCAGATAGGGCGAGGCCATCGTGTTGTCGACGATCAGCGGAATGCCATGATCATGGGCGATCTTCGCCATCGCCTCGATATCGGTGACGAAACCGGCCGGATTGGCGAAGCTCTCGATGAAGATCGCCTTGGTGCGCTCGTCGATCTGCGAGGCGATCGTCTCGGGCTTGTCGACATCCGCCCAGCGCACCTCCCAGCCGAAATTCTTGAAGGAATGGCCGAACTGGTTGATCGAGCCGCCATAGAGCCGGCGTGCCGAGATGAAATTGTCGCCCGACGTCATGATCGTGTGGAAAACCAGCATCTGCGCGGCATGGCCGGACGCGACGGCGAGCGCCGCGGTGCCGCCTTCCAGCGCGGCGAGCCGCTCTTCGAGCACCGCCTGGGTCGGGTTCATGATACGGGTGTAGATATTGCCGAAGGCCTGCAGTCCGAACAGCGAGGCCGCGTGATCCGTGTCGTTGAAGACATAGGCCGTGGTCTGGTAGATCGGCGTGATCCGGGCGCCCGTCGCCGGGTCCGGCTGCGCGCCGGAATGGATCGCAAGGGTTTCGAAACCGGGTATACGCTGGGACATGATGCCCTCCTCCTGATGGTATTGGACCGTCCTTGTGGCGGGGAACGGCAGGCCTGTCAAAGAGGATTTTTCCGCGCCGGCGTGCTTGGCGGGAAGGAAATTGCGCGTTCCGCTACTTGCGGATGCCGAAGCTCTGGAAGCCGGTGCCGAGTTGCGGCTTGCGCGACGACAGCGTCTTCGAATTGATGCCCGACCAGCCGATCTCGCGCGACAGCCGGCCATATTCGATCTTCGGGCAGCGATCCATGACCACCCTTATGCCGTTCTCCTCCAGCCGCGCCGCGCTCTCGTCGTCGCGCACGGTCAGCTGCATCCAAACGACCTTGGGCAGCGTCTCCATGGCAAGAATCTGGTCGGTGATGCCCGGCACCGCCGAGGACGCGCGGAAGATGTCCACCATGTCGACCGGCCCGGGAAGATCGGCAAGCGATACGTAGGTCATCTGCCCGAGGATTTCCTTGCCGGCCTGGCCCGGATTGACCGGGGTGACCTGGAATCCCTTGTTGAGCAGATATTTCATCACGAAATAGCTCGGCCGCGCCTCGTTCGCCGAAGCGCCGACAATGGCGATCGACTTCACATCATTGAGGATCGAGAGGATATAGGCGTCGGAATAGTCATCGTGGTTCATGTCCGTTTGGTATCACCGGCGCGCGCTGATGTCTCCAGCCACAATTGCCGCGGCTACAGTCTGAGCGCGACAGCGCTGACCCGCCAGCCCTCCGCTGTCCGCGCGAAACAGGCATGGCTTGCAAGATAGGGAAGCAGCGGCCCTCCTCCGAAACCCATCTGCACATGGGCGCCCAGGCCGTCCGGTGTGACGACGAAGTCCCAGCAGCAGGAGCGTATCTGCGGCGCGTCTTCGTCGACATAAAGCAACTGGCCGGCCTCCCACCACAGCGGCAGCGCGCCACGCATATAGCCCGGCTTGTCGCCCGGCGCCGCCGCGACGCCCCAGGCGTCGATCGTCGTGTCGGTCGCCGTAAGCAGGTCGCGCATCGTCTCGAAGGAGAGCAGGTCGAAGGAACCGGTGCAGGTCTGCCCGTCGAGCAGGCCGTTCGCCGCGATCATCCCGTCCGAGAGAAGCCCGCTGACGGTATGGGCGCCGTTCGATTCCGCACCGTCGCGCCAGATCGGCTTGTCGGCGAGAAACTGCCCGAGAAAGGACAGGATCTCCTCGCGGCGGAACCGTCCGATCTTTTCGAACCGGTCGTCCGGCACGAGTTCGCGCCCGCCGACGAAGACCGTGACCGTCTCTGCGAAGATGTCGCCGGCCGGGCTCGGCGGCCGGTATTTTCCGAAACCGGAGCCAAAGCGCCAAAGCGCATCGCGCGCTTCCGCCACGAATTCGGCAAGCCCCGGAGCATCGATCGCCTCCGGCGCGAGATTGAAAGCCTCGTAGCCGGGCCCTTGCTGCTGCGCCGAAGCCGCGCCGGTTCCCCACACAATGGCCGCGAGCGCCGCCAGGGCGCATGCCTGCGCGATCCGTTTGAAAAAGCCGTCCATCGCCAACCCCGACTGTCCGCCTCGGCAAACAACGCTACCGGCGATTACGGCAATTGCATGAAGCCGTTTTCGTCGTTTTCGGAGTAGGGATTATGGGCCAGTTCCCACAAATGCCCGTCCGGATCGGCGAAATAGCCGGAATAGCCGCCCCAGAAGACCTTCTCCGGTTTCTTCACCGCCGTCGCGCCGCAAGCGAGCGCATGCGCGAAGGCCTCGTCCACCGCCGCCTCGCTCGCCAGATTATGCGCCAGCGTCACCGCGCGAAAACCCGATCCCGCCTCCTCGACACCGGCATCCTCCGCCAGCGCCGCGCGCCCGAACAGCCCGAGCACCGTACCCTTCAGCTTGAAGAAGGTGACGCTCTCCTGCGAGGCCGAGGATTTCTCGAAACCGAGCTTCTCGTAAAACGCAGTCGACGCGGCCAGATCGGCGACGCCGAGCGTGATCATGGAAATACGGGGATCGAAACTCATCAACTCGCCTCACGTGAACAAATCAGGAACAATTTACGCCGGACGCGCGTCTATGGCAAGCGCCAGGGGAGCCAGCCGGCGGATTTCTCACAGCGGAATGGCCGTTTCCTCCTTTGCGGTCCTTATGACCATCATTGTGAAGAAGCGCGCGATATTGGTCTGATCGCGGAAAAGCCGGTCGCACAGCGCGTCATATTCCTCCATGTCGCGCAGCCGCAAAACAAGAACGACATCCGTCTCGCCCGTCACCGCATAGGCCTGCGAAACCGCGTCCTCCGCCGTCGCCAGGTCGAGGAAGCGTCGCATGTGCTGTTCTCCGTGCAGCTTCAGTTCCACCGTCACCAGCGCCTTGATGACCCGGCCGGACCGGGCGGGATTCAGGATCGCGACAATCCGGTCGATGATGCCTTCCTTGCGAAGCCGTCGGATGCGCCGCAGGCAACTGGAGGGCGAAAGACCCACCTCGTCTGCCATGTCGACATTTGTGCGCGACGCATCGC
>Ga0209475_10000849_pt1 | contig 47273 bp, 56 predicted proteins | sample tdDd471_FD_187128 | JGI IMG/M metagenome (GOLD analysis project Ga0209475, IMG submission 187128) | Marine sediment microbial communities from the Atlantic coast under amendment with organic carbon and nitrate - tdDd47.1 (SPAdes)... | ecosystem: Environmental > Aquatic > Marine > Coastal >... | reverse complement strand
AAGAGACACATCCAATCCGATATAATCACTCATGGTCACGCTCCTTGTCAGGTCCATTGGGGCTGCTCTACGCAGACCCCGTCTATAGACCCGGAGCGTGACCAGCCGCGATTACGGCCATGTCCCGATTATTGGCAGTTATTCCCGGCTGTCATGAATGGTCAGGCGCACCCGCGCGCCTGTTGCACCATATATCCCTTGCCGGGAGTTCGCCGTATCGGGGTATTGAGCTCAAGGGTGAAACCGCGAAGCGGCCGCCTTGCGGCCCTTGACCTGAAGAACCGGATACGGCGATCTCCCAGCAAGCGGTTTAGGGGGGAGTTTGCACTGGCGCGCGCGGGGGATGAGGGGCACGAGTGATAATCGGTCCGTGTCCCCGTTTGTTGCCCAAGCTTCCCCAATGGACATGAAAGACGCTGCGCAACCTATTGATCGCCCCCAGAAGTATATTGGGTCCAACTAACACCGAATGCGACAGCAACACAGCCGAGCATAACCAGAGAGCCTGACAGAATATCAAGTTGGTGTCGATTTGTTACAACGACAACCAGTCCCACCATGACGCCCATAACGATCGAGTTCAGAATTACTACCTTCATTAACAGCGCCTTTTTCCTGAGCACCCTCAGTAACCGGGACCCGTACCGTTTTCCCGACGCGTGCAAGTTGGACAACTCCACACCTGCCGTCAACGCGCGCTCGGCTGCCCCCTCTCCCCCGTCAACCTTTCAGGAATCTTCTCGTGCTAGATCAACCTCATGACATCGCGTGTTGTGAGTTTGGATGCGGCTTTCGCTGTCCTGGGGGTGGCCCCGGTGGACGGTGTTGCGGCGGCGCGTGCGGCGTTTCGGTCTCGCGTCAAACGCCTGCATCCCGACGTCACGCCACCGACCGCCGCGACGCTGGCCGAGCTCGCCCGGATTGTCGCCGCCATGGACTATATCCGCGCTTCGGCGCCGGTCTGTCTGGAAATCGAGATCACGGCGGCGCAGGCAGAACGCGGTCTGACCCGCACCCTGCGCCACGGCGACAAATCCCTGCTGGTTCGCATACCGCCCGGCACACATGACGGGGCTGACCTGGCTGCCGTCGGAGAAGACCGTATCAGCGTGACGATCCGCGTGCAGTCCGCCGAGGAGGCGCCGGTCGACCCGCGATCCGACTTCCCCGATTTCCCCGATGCCGCCGATCTCGACGCCTTCATGCACGAATTCTCGCGCCCCTCGGTGACCACCCGCCTCGCCCGCTGGGTCCGCAAAGCGCAGTCGGCAGCGTGACCTAGCCACAGCCTGTGTCTAATCTGCCCGTACAGCAGGCGGATACACCATGTCACACAACACGTTCGGACATCTTTTCCGGGTCACCACCTGGGGCGAAAGCCATGGGCCTTCGATCGGCGCCGTGGTCGATGGTTGCCCGGCCGGCATTCCGTTGACCGAGACCGACCTTCAACCCTTCCTCGACCTGCGCCGTCCGGGCACTTCGCGCCATGTCACGCCGCGTCAGGAGCCCGACCAGGTGCGCATCCTGTCGGGCACGTTCGAGGATGACCGCACCGACGGGCCGGTCACCACCGGCACGCCGATCAGCCTGATGATCGAGAATACCGACCAGCGCTCGAAGGATTATGGCGCCATCCGCGACAAGTGGCGCCCGGGCCATGCCGACTATACCTATGACATGAAATACGGCATCCGCGATTATCGCGGCGGCGGTCGCTCTTCGGCCCGCGAAACCGCCATGCGCGTCGCCGCCGGCGGCATTGCCCGCAAAGTGCTGGGCGACGGCATTTCGATCCGCGCGGCGCTGGTGCAGATCGGTGAGCGCGCCATCGACCGTAGCCGCTGGGACTGGGACGAGGTGAGCAACAACCCCTTCTTCTGCCCTGACGCCGAGACTGCCGCCCTGTGGGAGGCGGACATGGACGCGCTGCGCCGGGCCGGCTCCTCGACCGGGGCGATTGTCGAAGTCGTGGTCTCGGGCGTTCCGGTCGGCTGGGGTGCCCCCGTCTATGCCAAGCTCGACAGCGAGCTGGCCGCCGCGATGATGACCATCAATGCGGTCAAGGGGGTCGAGATCGGTGCTGGTTTCGCCTCTGCCGCGATGCGTGGTGAAGACGCCGCCGACGAGATGCGCATGGGCGAGGACGGGCCGGTGTTCGGCTCCAACCATAATGGCGGCGTGCTGGGCGGCATCTCGACCGGGCAGGACCTGGTGGTCCGCTTTGCCGTCAAACCGACCTCCTCGATCACCGTCGAGCGCAACACGCTGGACCGCAATTTCGAGGAGACCGTGATCGAGACGCGCGGGCGCCATGACCCGTGCGTCGGCATTCGCGCCGTGCCCGTCGGCGAGGCCATGGCAGCGCTGGTCCTGGCCGACCAGAAGCTGCGCCATGCGGGTCAATCGGCCTGGTGATCACAAAGGTGAACCCGGCGTTCATATTCGGCTCATGCGCGAATCTTTAGGCTTGCCGCAGATTGGCCGGGTCTGCCCGGCGATACCCGGAGAACGCCCCATGCAGCTGCTGAAGCACAAATGGCTTTGCGCCTCGCTCGCCACACTCATCCTCCTGCCGACCGCTTTCGCAACGGCACCGGCCGAGGCCCAGCGCCGCGGCGGCGGCGATGAGGTCCGGCGCTCGGACGGCAATGAGACCGGTCGCGGCGCCCGGCGTGGCGGCAATTCGCAACGCAGCGAAGCCCGCAATGAACGGCCACGTCGCGATGCGGCGCCGCGGACCCAACCCACATCACGCGACCGTCCGGCGCCGGCATCCCGTCCGGACCGACCGCGACGTCCTGAATCCCGCCCCGGTGGCCGCAGCCCTGACGCCCGTCCGGGTGGTCGCCGTCCGGACGCCCGGCCCGGCGGTCGCGGACCGGATACCCGTCCCGGTCGTCCGGCAACCCGCCCGGGAGGCACTCGCCCCGACGCCCGCCCGGGACGCCCCGGTCGCCCGGTCGGTGTGAACCCGAATGATCGTCGTCCGGATGTTCGCCGCCCCGGCGGCACACGCCCTGACACCCGCCCCGGTCGTCCGGGACGGCCCGACACGCGCCGGCCCGGTGACCGTCGCCCGGATACCGGACGGGTTGGACGTCGCCCGGACGCCCGTGGTCCCGGCGGCAATCGTCCCGATACACGCCGTCCAGACAGGCGTCGCCCCGATGCCCGCGGGCCCGGCGGAAACCGTCCTGATACGCGCCGGCCTGACACACGGCGCCCGGGCTATCGCGGCCCGGACAGGCGGCGCCCCTTCGCCGGCCACAATCCGCGGCGCTGGGAATACGCGCAGCGGCGTCACAATTTCTATCGCGACCAACGCCGGCACCAGGCCCAGCGCCGCTGGATCCGCCACATGAACCATGGCTGGTCGAACTCGCGCTATTACGGCAGCTGGGGACCGTCGAGCCGCTGGCGCTACAACACGCGCTATTACGACTATGGCTATTCCAACCGCCAGTTCGCCTATTATGACGGCATCTGCCGCTACAATAACAATGGCGACGGCGCCGTGGTCGGAGCCCTGCTGGGCGCCATCATCGGTGGTGCCGCGGCTGGCGATGACAATGTCGGTGCGGGCATCCTGCTCGGCGCGGGCTTCGGCGCCGCCCTGGGCAGCTCGGTCAGCCGTTTCGATGATTGTGACCGCGCCCAGTATCACTACGCGATGAACTATGCCTTCGAGTACGGCGAGCCCTATTACTGGGGCAATCCCTATTCCGGCGTGCGCGGGGCGATCATCATCCGCGAGACCTATTACAATGCCGGCGTCGAATGTCGCTGGGGTGATGCCGAGATCTACATGCCCGACGGCACCTATAATTACGACCGTGTGCGCATGTGCCGGGACGCCTATGGCGACTGGCAGGTCTCGCAATACCAGTAGGCCACGGACCGAAAGACCGGTGACCCTGTGTGCGTGGGGTCACAAAGGAGAAAGGCCGATCCAGCCGGGTCGGCCTTTTTCTTGCGTATTGTTCATTGTGCCGTTCATGTGCGGCTCATCGACGGCGCGCTAGACCTTGGATCAACACCGGCGATATCCGTCGGGCAGCCCCAAGTCGGAGGTAGAGATGAAACTGCTGACCCCCACGCTTCTCGCCGCAACGGCACTGAGTGTCGCCCTGCCGTCCATGGCCCAGGCCCAGAGCTATCAGGCCCAGAATTACCAGGACTGCGAGTCCGAACGCCAGGGCCGTCAGGTCGCCGGAGCCATCATCGGTGGCCTGCTCGGCGCCGTGATCGGCAATGAACTCGCCGATGACAGCAATAATAACCGCCGGGGTCGCGACCGCCATTATGGTCGCGGTGGACGCGGCGGACATGGCAGCTGGGGCCGCGGTCGAGGCAATCGCTATCAACACCGTGATCGCGGCAATGCCGAGGAAGTCGGCACCATTGCCGGCGCCGGTGTCGGCGCGGTGATCGGGGCCGGCATCGCCGGTGGCGGCGACTGCAACACAGCGCCGGCCAGCCCGCAAAACCCCTATCCGGGCAAACCAGGCGGCTATTACGACAACAGCGCCTACAACCAGAATGACGCCTACTATGACGACCAGTATCAGGCCGGCTACGACGACAACGCCTACTACGCCGACAGTTACGGCTCGTCGGGCGAGTTGCTGGGTGGCGCCGAACGCGCTGACCAGGCCCGCACCTACAATGCCTCGGCCTATGACGGCCAGTCGCAGAGCAGCGCCAACTATCAGGTAAACTCGGCCACCGGTGCCTGTCACTGGTCGCAGACCCGCCGCATGGACGCCTACGGCCAGACGGTCACCGACCAGGTCTATATGTGTCAGGGCAGCGACGGCATCTGGCGCCCGGCCGACACCTACGGTCAGTAGGTAGCCGCGCCCCCGACAACACGTCACAGGGGATTCAGGTTTGAAGACAACGGCTGGCGGCGATAAGGTATTCCCTGTTGCCGTCGCCGCCTTCGATCGGACTCTCCATGACCGCGTTTACCGAAAAGCCTTCCAGGCCTTCCAAGCCTGCCCGTACGGCCGCGACCGCGTCATCGCGAGCGTTTTCGCTTTTCACCAGACCGCCCTTGCCGATCAAGGCCTTGCCGACCTCGAACTGGGGTTTGATGAGCGCGATCAAATCGCTCGTCGCGGCACTCAGCGCCAGGGGCCGGGCGATGACCTTGAGCAGCGAGATGAAGCTGGCATCGCAGACCACCAGCGAGGGCGGCTCGGAAAACATCTCCGCCGCCAATGACCTGGCATCGGTCGCCTCCAGCGAGGTGACCCGCCGGTCGGCCTGAAGCGAGGCGTGCAGCTGGCCCCGCCCGACATCCACCGCATAAACATGCCGCGCCCCGCGCGACAGCAGGACTTCGGTAAAACCACCCGTCGATGATCCGACATCGAGGCAGACCCGGTCCGCCGGATCCACACCAAACCCGTCCAACCCCGCCACCAGTTTGAGCGCCGCCCGCGACACCCAGGGATGCGCTGCCTCGGCCACGATCTGCGCCCCGTCCGCGATCTTCTGCGACGGCTTGGACACCTTGATCCCGTTCACCGACACCTTCCCCGCCGCAATCGCCGCCTGGGCGCGGGCGCGTGTGTCGAAATGACCGTGTTCGACGAGATAGAGGTCTGCACGCATGAGCGGGGTCCGGTTGGGGTTGGTTGGGAGGCCAGTTTAGCGAGGGCCGCGAGGTGGACCAGTTTGCGCTGCATGAAAGAGGGCCTTCCCCTTGATGGGGAAGGTGGGCCGGCGCATTGCGCCGGGTCGGATGGGGTGAAACGCGCAGCGTTCCGTCCCCGACCGCCCATCACCCACTCCGTCTGGCCGCTACGCGCCCAGCCACCTCGCCCATCAAGGGCGAGGACCTGTCTCCTCCCCCTTCCCGGTTTGCCAAGTCCGCTGTCTGTGCTATCGCCTCGCGCACCGCTGCGGCGTGGCCCTTTGCCGGGCAGCGCTGATCACACCACGCGTTTCCACCCTTTGCTGCCTGGCGCAGCCAGACACCGCGCTGACCGCGTCCACAAGCCGGGATGCCCGCGCGAACGAACGGATATCATCATGCGACTGCCCAGCCTCGACCCGGCCATGTTTGACCAGATCCGCCGCACCTGGCTTTTCAACCTGCGTGGTGATGTGCTGGCCGGCATTGTGGTGGCGCTGGCGCTGATCCCGGAAGCGATCGCCTTTTCCATCATCGCCGGGGTCGATCCGCGGGTTGGCCTGTATGCCAGTTTCTCCATCGCGGTGATCATCGCCTTCACCGGCGGACGTCCGGGCATGATCAGTGCGGCGACTGCGGCGACGGCCGTGCTGATGGTCACCCTGGTGCGCGAGCACGGGCTGCAATACCTGCTCGCCGCGACCGTGGTCGCCGGCCTGCTGCAGATCGGCGCCGGTTTCCTCAAGCTGGGCGACCTGATGCGCTTTGTCTCGCGCTCGGTGATCACCGGCTTCGTCAACGCGCTGGCGATCCTGATTTTCATGGCGCAATTGCCGGAACTGACCAATGTCAGCGCCTTCACCTATGTGCTGGTCGCTGCCGGCCTGGTGATCATTTACGGCTTTCCCTACATCACCAAGGCCATCCCCTCGCCGCTGGTCTGCATCATCGTGCTGACCAGCCTGGCGCTCTTTTTCGGCTGGGACAATGTGCGCACGGTCGGGGATATGGGCGATCTGCCAACGACATTGCCGGTCTTCCTGATCCCGGACATCCCCTTCAATCTCGACACGTTGATGATCATCCTGCCCTACTCGGCCGCCGTGGCCGCCGTCGGTCTGCTGGAATCGCTGATGACGGCGCAGATCGTCGATGATCTCACCGACACGCCCAGCGACCGCAATCGCGAATGTATCGGTCAGGGCGTTGCCAACACCGTGACCGGTTTCTTCGGCGGCATGGCCGGTTGCGCCATGATCGGCCAGTCAGTGATCAATGTGAAATCCGGTGGACGCGGTCGCCTGTCGGCGCTGACCGCCGGCTCGGTTCTGCTGTTCATGATCCTGGTGCTGGGTGACCTGGTCGCGCAAATCCCGATGCCGGCCCTGGTGGCGATCATGATCATGGTCTCGGTCGGGACCTTCTCGTGGAGCTCGATCCGCAATCTGCGAGAGCATCCCAAGAGTTCCAGTTTTGTCATGATCGCGACCGTGATCGGCGTCGTCGCCACTCACAACCTGGCCATCGGCGTCGGTGTCGGCGTACTGCTCAGCGGGCTGTTCTTCGCCTGGCGGATCTCCCGCGCCTTCACGGTCACCAGCGAGGTGTCGACTGACGGACGGACCCGCACCTATCGCGTCGATGGCCAGCTCTTTTACGCCTCGACCGAGGACTTCCTGCGGGCCTTCGACTTCAAGGATGCGGTCGACACCGTGATCATTGACCTGGGACAGGCGCATGTCTGGGATCTGTCGAGCGTCGCCGCAGTCGACATGGCCGTGCTGAAATTCCGGCGCGAAGGTGCCGAGGTCCAGCTGCTGGGCATGAACGAGGCCAGCAAGACGCTGGTCGACCGTCTGGGCATTCACGACACGCCCGGCGCACTCGACAAGCTGATGGGCCATTAGGAGCGATTGCCATGACCAAACTCATCCTTCTCGTCGACGGTTCGGCCTATGGCGAAAGCGTCTGTGATCATGCCGCCTGGGTCGCCGCGACCATGGGCGCCGAGATCGAGCTGCTGCATGTACTCGGCCGCCGCGACACGCAGAGCCTGCCGACCAACCTGTCTGGCTCGCTGGGCTTTGGCGCCAAGCACGACCTGCTGGACAAGCTCGCCGCCCATGACGAGGAACGCGCCAAGCTGGTCAAGGAACGCGGCCGCGCCATTCTCGATGCGGCGGCCTCCTATCTCACCGACAAGGGCGTGTCCGAGATCTCCCTTCGCCTGCGTCATGGCGATCTGGTCGAGGCGCTGCAACAGGTTGAAGGCGAAGCCGACCTGATCCTGATCGGCAAGCGCGGCGAGGCTGCCGACTTTGCGGCGGAGCATCTCGGTTCCAACCTGGAACGCATTGTCCGCGCCGCCCACAAGCCGGTCATGGTCGCCTCGCGCAAATTCTCGCCGGTGACACGGGCGCTGATTGCCTTTGACGGCGGCGCCAGTGCACGCAAGGCCGTCAGCCACATTGCCGGCGGCCAGCTCTTCAAGGGCATCCCGCTACACCTGCTGACGGTCGGCAAGGACGACGCCAGCCGCGTCGACGCCCTGGAAGCCGCCGCCGAGGACCTGCGCGCGGCCGGCCACACCGTCACCACCGCCATCCGCGCCGGCGACCCGGACAAGGTGATCGTCGACTATGTCGAGGACGAAGCCATCTCGCTCCTGGTCATGGGCGCCTACGGCCATTCGCGCATGCGCAACCTGGTCATCGGCTCGACCACCACCGACATGATCCGCAACTGCCACGTGCCGGTAATGCTGTTCCGGTGACGCTGTTCCGGTAGGGGTGCTGCGCCGCAGCCCAAGAAAGAGATTTGGATGGCGCTGAAGCGCCGCCCCTCATCGGCCCTGCGGGCCACTTCTCCCCGGAAGGGGAGAAGTTGGGTGTCAGACCGCGCTCATCGCCGGAAACAGGTCCTTCCCCTTGATGGGGAAGGTGGCCCGAAGGGCCGGAAGGGGTGAAACGCGCCAGCGTTCCGTCACTGACGGCCCGTCACCCACTCCGCCGCTTCGCGGTCCCCCGCGGAGACCCTACCCAGCAATCAGCGCTGCCGCGACGCGCTCCGCAGCCGCATCGTCCTTGCCCATGGCTTCCAGCGCCTTGGCGGCGATGTGGCGGGCGTTGAGGCCGGCGGTTTCGTACATGTCGAAGGGGGCTTCCTGGTCCTGGAAGACATCCGGAAGGGTCAGGGTACGGACGCGCAGACCGCGATCGAGCGCGCCCTTGTCGGCCAGCATGTGCAGGACGAAGGCGCCAAATCCACCGACCGCGCCCTCTTCCACCGTGATCAGGACTTCGTGCTCACGCGCCAGGCGCAGGATGAGGTCCTCGTCCAGCGGTTTGGCGAAGCGGGCGTCGGCGACGGTGGTCGAGAAACCCTGGGCGGCCAGCGCGTCGGCGGCTTTGAGGCTTTCCTCGAGACGGGTACCGAGAGACAGGATGGCGATGCGCGAGCCTTCGCGGACGATGCGGCCCTTGCCGATCTCCAGCGCCTCGATCACGTCCGGAATTTCCACCCCGGTGCCATTGCCACGCGGATAGCGGAAGGCCGACGGGGTGTCGTCGATCAGCGCCGCGGTTTTCACCATGCGCGAGAGTTCCAGCTCGTCGGCGGCGGCCATCACGACCATGCCTGGCAGGGCACCGAGATAGCCAAGATCGAAACTGCCGGCATGGGTGGCGCCATCGGCACCGACCAGACCGGCCCGGTCGATGGCAAAGCGGACGGGCAGTTTCTGGATCGCCACATCGTGCACGACCTGGTCATAGCCGCGCTGCAGGAAGGTCGAATAGATCGCCGCGAAGGGTTTCATGCCGTCGGCGGCGAGGCCGGCGGCGAAAGTGACCGCGTGCTGTTCGGCAATGCCGACATCGAACATGCGGTCAGGGAAACGCTGACCGAACAGGTCCAGACCGGTGCCGCCCGGCATGGCCGCCGTGACACCGACGACGCGGCTGTCGGCCTCGGCTTCGCGGATCAGCTGCTGGGCGAAAACCTTGGTATAGGACGGCGCCGCGGCCTTGGATTTTTGTTGCTCGCCGGTGATGACGTTGAACTTGGCGACGCCATGATACTTGTCGTCAGCGGCCTCGGCGGGGGCATAGCCCTTGCCCTTCTGGGTCACGACATGGATCAGGACCGGACCGTTGTCGCCGTCGCGCACATTGCGCAGGACCGGGACCAGCTGGTCGAGATCATGGCCGTCGATCGGGCCGACATAGCGAAAACCCATCTCCTCGAACAGCGTGCCGCCCATGGCCATGCCGCGCATGTATTCCTCGGCCCGGCGGGCCGCTTCCTCGACCCGAAGCGCCTTGGCGACGCCTTTGCCGAGCTTGCGGATGGAACGATAACCCTGCGAGGAGACCAGGCGGGCGAAATAATGGCTCATCGCGCCGACCGGCGGGGCGATCGACATGTCATTATCGTTTAGGATGACAATCAGCCGGCCACCGATATGGCCGGCATTGTTCATCGCCTCATAGGCCATGCCTGCCGACATCGAGCCATCGCCGATGACCGCGATCACATTGCGGTCCTCTTCCTTGAGGTCGCGGCCGACGGCAAAGCCGAGCGCGGCCGAGATCGAGGTCGAAGCGTGGGCGGCACCGAACGGGTCGTACTCGCTCTCCGAACGCTTGGTGAAGCCGGACAGGCCGCCGGCCTGGCGCAGGGTGCGGATGCGGTCGCGGCGACCGGTCAGGATCTTGTGCGGATAGCATTGATGGCCGACATCCCAGATCAGCGTGTCGGTCGGCGTGTCGAAAACATGGTGCAGGGCGGTCGTCAGCTCGACTACGCCGAGGCCGGCGCCCAGATGTCCGCCGGTGACGGAGACCGCGTCGATGGTCTCGGCCCGCACTTCATCGGCCAGCGTCTTGAGCCGGTCGAGCGGCAGATTCTTGAGATCTGCCGGTGTGTTGACGGTGTCGAGAATCGGGGTTTTCGGTGCCATTGGCATGCGGCCTTTCACGAGCGCCGCGCGAGGATGAAATCGACGGCCTCTCTCAAAACATCTGCCCGCGCACCAAAAGGATCAAGGTGTTCCTTGGCCTGTGCGGCCAAGTGCCGCGAACGGTCACGCGCGCCCTCAATGCCCAGAATGGTGACAAAGGTGGCTTTTCCTTGACCGGCATCCTTGCCGACCGCCTTGCCCGCTTCATCCTCATCGCCCGTGGCATCCAGGAGATCATCGGTGATCTGATAGGCCAAGCCGAGATCGTGGGCAAACCCTTCCAGCGCCCGGCGTACAGGATCGTCGACATCCTTGAGGATGGTGGCGGCTTCCACGGCGTAGGAAATCAGCGCCCCGGTCTTCATCCGGTGCATGCGGGTGACGACGGAAATGTCGAACTGCTCGGTCTCGGCGCGGATATCGATCATCTGCCCGCCGACCATGCCATAGGGTCCGGACGCACGGGACAAGCGCTCGACCAGACGGGCCCGGACACTGCCGCGCTGATGGGTGTCGGGATGAGCGAGGATCTCGTAGGCGATCGACTGCAGGCCGTCACCGGCGAGAACCGCGGTCGCCTCGTCATAGGCCTTGTGGACAGTCGGACGACCTCGCCGCATGTCGTCATCATCCATGCAGGGCAGGTCATCATGGATGAGTGAATAGGCGTGGACGCATTCCAGCGCGCAGGCGGCCCGCAGGGCACCGCGCTCGTCGGCATGGACGAGATGACCGGCCTCGATGGTCAGGAACGGGCGCAGGCGCTTGCCCGGCCCCAGGGCCGCATAGCGCATGGCGGAGTTGAGGTGGGCTTCCGGCCCTTCGGCGCGCGGCAGCAATGCATCAAGCGCGACCGTCACGCGGTCGGCATGCTCATTGAGTCGCTGTTCGAAATTCTCCATCGGCCCTGCCTGTCCTGTCCTCTGTGTCGCGTCATCCGGGACGCGAGCCCGCTGCCACGCCTAGTGCAGCCGCGAGCCATCCGGCACCGTCTGGTCCGGGGCCATCAGCACGATCTCTCCCTTGCCATCAGAAACACCGAGAGTCAGCACTTCTGAGCGCATCGGGCCGATCTGGCGCGGCGGAAAATTCACCACCGCCAGCACCTGCCGGCCGATCAGGGCGTCGGGTGAGTAGTGTGTCGTGATCTGGGCCGAGGATTTTTTCGTCCCCAGATCGCCGCCGAAATCGATCCACAACCGGATCGCCGGCTTGCGGGCCTCCGGAAAGTCTTCGGCCCGCACCACGGTTCCGACCCGGATATCCAGCTTGAGAAAATCCTCGATCGACGCGAGGCCGGACGGGTCGTCCGTCATGCCGGATCGAGCCCGGCGGGTTCGGTTGCCGGCTGGCCATCCTCGCCGCGAACGATCTTCTCGACCTTCAGCTCGGCGCTTTTCAGCTTGCTGTCACAATAGGCCCGAAGCGCGGCGCCGCGCTCATAGATCTCGATCGAGCGTTCCAGTTCGACCTCGCCGGATTCCAGCTGTCGCACGATGCCTTCGAGTTCGGCCAGCGCCGCCTCGAAGCTCAGGGTCGCAATGTCGGCATGCGCTTCGGCGGCCATGATCTCTCTCCGTATCCGGTTCGTGACGACCCCGGTCAGGCCCGGTCACGATCACAATTCGCGGTCACCATAGGAACCCGGCGGCAGGGCCGCAATCGGTGCGTCAGTCGCCGCGATACTCATAGCGGCGCCAAGACCAGTAACTGTCTCCGCCATCGCGGACACAGACCCAGCCGGCGGCCTTGAGGTGCGGCCGCATCATGCGGTTGAACCAACCATGGGCGCAGCACACGACCGGTCCGCTCCCGGCAGCCTCGATCAGCCGGGCGACTGCGCGGGCAGCGCGCGCATCCGCCTCGACGCGGCTTTCCCGGCCGCGCGACTGGCCCAGCCACCAGGTACAGCGGGCAAACACGCCCCAGGTCTTGGCCATGAAGCGACCGGGCCATGGCGGCGGCGGCAGCTCGGCCTCGACGAAATCGTCCTCGATCACCAGCTCACGGCCCGGCGCGACCGCCCGGGCGGTCTCGATGGCCCGGCGCAGGGTCGAGGCAAAGATGGTCCGGGCGTCGGCAGCCTGAGCCTTCAAAGGCTCTGGCGCGACCTGCCCCTCGACCAGCGGTGCCGGTTGATAGGTGTTGTCCCACCAGTCCTCATAGCCGCGCCAATCCATCATCGCCTCGCGATTGGCGAGCGGTTGGCCATGGCGGGCGATGGTGATGTAGCCGCGCCGCGCGGCGCCGGTGGTGTCAATCTCGGTCATGCAATGTCACGGTCACGCGCGGGGGCCAGCGCGGGGCAAGCTCGGCAGCCGGCACGCCCCTTCGCAGCCTGGCACAATTCGGATCTCACGCCTGTGACAGCGCGTCGACAAATGTCGCCGCCGACCGCCCCAGCGCGGGACAGTCGTAGCCACCCTCCAGCACGGAAACAAGACGGGAAGCGCCAAATTCTCGGGCAATGCCAGCCAGCTGAGCGGCGGCCCAGGCATAGTCATTGCTGCGCAGGCCCCAGCCGCCGACCGGATCGTCCGCATGCGCATCAAATCCGGCCGAGACCAGAACCAGTTGCGGGCGCGCCTGGCGCAGGGCCGGCAGGACCTGTTCCTCGAACCGCTGCCGCCATTGCGGACCGGTCACGCCGTCGGGCATCGGGCAATTGAGGACATTGCCATTGATGCCGGTCTCGCCCTCCCCGCCCGTCCCCGGATAGAGCGGCGCCTGGTGCAGTGAGGCGAAAAACACCCGCGCCTCGCGCTCGGCCAGGCATTGCGTGCCATTGCCGTGATGGACGTCGATATCGACAATGGCGACCGAGGTCAGGTCATGCACCTCCAGCGCGTGGGCGGCGGCAATGGCGATGGTGTTGAACAGGCAAAATCCCATCGGACGGTCAGGCTCGGCGTGGTGGCCGGGTGGGCGGGCCAGCACGAAGGCCGCCCCTCCGGCCTCGTCCGCGATCACCTGGTCGACTGCCGCGACCGCAGCGCCGACCGCGCCCAGAGCGGCCGTGACCGAGCGATCACAGACCAGCGTGTCCGGGTCGAGCGCCACCCACTGGCCGTCCGGCGCATCGGCACAGGCGGTCAGGACCCGGTCGACATGGGCGGCGCTGTGAAAGCGCGCCACATCGGTCATCACACCTGTCGGCGCCTCGCGCCAGTCGCAGCCCGGCAAGGCCAGCAATGCCTCGCGCACGGCCTCATAGCGACCGACATGTTCGGGATGACCGGGCGGGACGGCGTGGAGCCGGCTGGCGGGACTGTCGAAGATCGTGGTTTTCATGGCCGCCAGTGTGCGGTGATCACGCTGCGCTGGCCAGTCCCGACACTGCCTGCCTGGCCCATAAATTCAAGCCGCAACGGTGGGTGCGCCCGGACGAGCCGCGCTTGGCAGGAGCACGACGTCTTCCATGAACTGGCTGTAGTCACACAGGATTTCCTCACCCGGATGAATGTCGCGGCGGGCCTCGCCATTGCCGTCGGCGCGAAAGTCGATATTTGGCTCGGCGGCATGGTTGAGAAAGCGGGCATGGTCGCCATCGAGCAGATAGCCGTTGAGACTGCGGTCGAAATAGGCGTAGCGCCGCATGTATTGGCGATAGATGTGCGGGCGCTCGGCCAGCTGGGCCTCGGTCAGGATCAGGTCGACAGCCGGGTCGAGCACCCAGACCAGTGTGCCGGCGGGGATGGATTGGGCGGCGAAGACTCCAAGCCCCTCCAAAGGGCTGGGAGCCAGGTAGGTGTCCACGAGAAGCATGAATGGGTCACTCCGGCCGGCCGCGTCGACGGCTGGCGAAGGATCAGCGGCAGCTCATCATCTGAGCCCGGCCGCAGAGTGCGACGCTCCAACTCCCATATTGGCGAATTCTGGAAAAGCGCAAGCGGGATTTTCGTGCCGCAATGCGGCCCGCAGTTGCCGGTCAGAAACCGTAGGGCGATCCGCCCTGGATCCAGGCTATGGCAAAGCCGATGGCCACGCCGGCTATCACCACCACACTGATCCAACCACCCCCTGATCGCGTCCGCATTGCTCCGCCCCTCTCTGTCCTGTTTTGACAAGACCGACGCTAATGGTGAATCGGATTCATACAATGCCAAAGTTGTGTTGCGCGACAAGGGCTTACACAGGGTGTGACGACCATCACACCCTGTGCAGGGGCGCCGTCAGGGAGCAGTGGCTCCCTCATTGGCGCCGGAGGATTTGCCCCACCAGTGCCGGGTGTTGATCCCTGCGAAGAGCAGCCAGAACGCCGCAACCCATTCAAACAGGGCGCCCGGAATGAAGAACAACATGACGTGCTCCCTCAGGGACGGGAACAGGATGATCACAACGGCCAGCGTTCCGATCACGAAATAGGTGAAAATGCCCCAGGCCGCGAGCCAGCGCGGGATGAAGCGCGCCCGGAAAAACAGGGCAAAGTAGAGGACACCGCCAACGGCCATCGGGATCAGCAGCAAATAGATCGTCGACCCGTACACGTCGCGCAGGAGCGTCACGAGCGCCGACCGCTCCTCACCGGAGAAGCCGGGACTCAGATCGGGATTCACGACCGCGGCAAACGCGGCATATTTGAAGACGATGAAGGTTGCGCCCATGGCGCCTTCGATCAGCCGGCAAAAAGCACCGACCAGGGCCGTGCCCTGGCTCACCGACCGCAGCACGGCATACATGGCAGCGGCAGAAACGACGACGAAGATATACATGACCATCTCGGCCAGAAACCCGGTCCGGAACAGGAATTCGTCGCGCTCGGGCGGCGCTTCGCCGCTCAGAAGCGTACTCAGCCCGGGTAGCGGTCCAAAGGTGATGTACACCCCCGCGAGGGTGTAGATGAGATAGGACAAACCAGCCAGCCGCGCCATGCGGCGCGCTGATTGTTCAGAGTGTTGAATTGCAGACATGGCGTGAGCGTCTCCGTCGACCAAGGAGTGAATCAAGCCGGTGCGATCACCGGCCCCCCGGTCATGCGGGAGGTAGGCCTGCCTGTCGTCCGAATGGGGCCATTCGGACATCGACGCGTGTCAGTGGAGCGCATTTTCCAGGTCTCGAGGCCCGGCGCTGCGCACCTCGGCCCGATATTGGCTCGGCGGTGCGCCGACATGTTTCTTGAACGCCGCGTTGAAGGTCGAACGGGAGTTGAACCCGACCTCGAGGGCGACTTCCAGCGTATTGAGCTCGGTCTCGCTCAAGAGCCGCTTGGCCTCGTCAGCCCGGTGGCTGTTCACAAAGTCAAAGAAATTGACGCCGAGATGCTGGGACAGCGTCTCGGAGATATGGTTCTTGGTGACGCCGGTGATGTCGGACAGCTTGCGCAGCGACAGATCGCTGTCGGCGTAAAGCTTGTCGGCCTCCAGCGCGCCGACCAGCTTGGCGGCGGTCCGGCTCATGCGCTGTTCGGTCAGGATCGGGCGTCTGGCTGACGGATCGGCTGTGCGGGCCTTGTCCTTGGCCTTCCGCTCCAACGGCAGTTCGGGCTGGTGCACACCGAGATAGGCAAAGGCCGCGATGGCAAGGGTTTCCGTGAAGGCCAGGGCAATATTGAAGGCCGGGATGGACGTACCGGTGACCCACAGGACCTGCTTGATGGCGAAAAACGTCCAGGCGCCGGCGAATACCAGCAGGATGGTACGCAGCCAGTCGAGGGATTTGCGTTCGACATTCGCAAACTCTTCCAACATGCGCCGCCTGTGACGCACCTGCAGCCTCAGCGCGGCGACGAGGTAGCAAGCGGTGAAGGCCAGGAAGATGACCAGCGACGCAGTGCAGGTGTAGAGCGCGATCCGGAAGTGGTCGGGATTTCGGGTCGCCGGGTCGGCCAGGGCGAGCTTCTGTTCGGCGCTCAGGCTGGCGAAGGGCAGGGTCGCGACAAGGACCAGCACCGGGCCGAGCAGCACCAGCCAGTCGAAGCCGCCAAAACGCGGCTTATCCGTCGACATCAGGGCACGGGCGAAGAAATAGACGGCCGGCCCCAGCACCATCTTGATCGCAAGGTCGGCCCCGACCAGATGCGGCGCATAGCGGTAGGCGCCCGTGACAATGACCAGCTGGCCGAGCACATGTGCCAGCAGCGCGATCAGAGCCAGGCAGAAATACAAGGACCGGTCGCCGCGCTGACCACGACGGGTCAGCGCCATGGCCAGCGCAAAGCCGATCGATCCGGCGGCGATGGCGTAGGCCATTGTCAGAAAAGTGTCGGTCATTGCGTCCGTTTTGCGCCAAATCGGAGCCCGGAGCAATGACCGGGGATTGCCGCGAGCCGGCTCAGCGCACCGCCGGGATCGCCATGATCTTCACGCCCGGAGGCGCAGCCGGCTCTTCCGGGACGAAGAAGTCCGGCAGGAGCTCGATCGACGGATCGTAGGAATATTGGTCGAGATCGCGCTCGCCCTCATCCCACAGGAAGCTGTCATCGATGATGAAATTGCCGGTGAAGTCGGCCGCCGGCTTGTTGAGAACGGCATAGGCGGTGTCGGCGAGGATCTCCGGCTTGCGGCAGCTTTTCATCGCCTCTTCGCCGGCCAGCACATTGGAGATCGCCGCAGTGGCGACGGCGGTGCGCGGCCAGATCGCATTGGCGCCGATCTTGCCCTTGAACTCCTCGCCCCAACCCAGGATGCACAGGCTCATCTGGTATTTCGCCGAGGTATAGGCAACGTGCGGACCAAACCACATACGGCGCATGTCGAGCGGCGGGGCCAGGGCGATGATGTGCGGGTTTTCGGCCTTCATCAGATGCGGCAGGCATTTCTGCGTGGTCAGGAAAGTGCCGCGACCATTGACCTGGTGCATCAGGTCATAGCGCTTCATCGGCACGTCAGCCGTCGGCCGCGGATAGATGGCGGAGGCATTGTTGATGACGGCGTCGATACCACCAAAGCGCTCGACCCCGGCCTCAACCGCGGCTTCGACCTGGGCTTCGTCGCGGATATCGCACTTGACCGCGAGCGCCTGTCCGCCCGCATTCTCGATGGCCTTGGCCGCCGTGTGGATTGTGCCTTCAAGGCGCGGATCAACCGTGTCAGATTTTGCCGCGATGATGATATTGGCGCCATCGCGGGCACAGCGCTCACCGATCGCCAGACCGATACCGCGCGACGCGCCGGTGATGAAAATCGTCTTTCCCTTGAGGCTCATGCGCCCTCTCCCCGATTGAGTGATTTGGGGAGAGACTAGAGCGGTGCCCAAGCCCGCGCCAGACTAGTCGCTGACACGGCCCAGAATGCGCGCCAGCGGGATCATGCCCGGGCCGCCCGGAGCGCGACTGTCACGAGATTGATCCCGATTGTCGCCAAGCACGAAAACATGGCCCTCCGGCACAGTGACGGGCCAGGTCTGGTCCAGACCCCAATCATCACTCAGCTCGAATATCTCGTGTGAGGCACCGCCAGGAAGCGTTTCGCGATATCGGGTCACCTGTTGTGGCCCGCCCCGGGTGACGAGCATCTCCGGGCCGAGTGCGTCGCGTTGGACATAATCGCCATTGATGACAAGGCGTCCGCCATCATAGGAGGCTTCGTCACCTGCCACGGCAACCACGCGGCTGACAATCGTCTGTGCCGGGCTCTGTGTCGTGTCCAGGAAAACGATCGCATCGCCGCGCTCAGGTGCCGACCCGGCGATGATCAATTGCGGATCAAGCCGGGTACCGACCAGCGGCAGGCTGACCGTACTGTAGCCATAGGCCAGCTTGTTGACGATGAAACGCTGTCCGGGCTCGACGGCCGGCATCATGCTCATCGCTTGCATGGAAAACAGGGCCAGGCTGGAGAACAGGCCAATACCGACCAGTCCGCCCAGCCCGATGACCCAGCGCCACATGGCTTAGAGTCCGCCCCATACCCGACCGGTCGGGCAGTGCAGGCCCTGTTCGCGGCGGCAGCGTTCCAGAGTGAACAACACGGTCTCGGCGCGTCCGACGACATTCTCCAGCGGTACGAAGCCCGGCCCGCCCGGGGCCCGGCTGTCGCTGGAGGCGTCACGGTTGTCACCCATCACGAAAACGGTTCCCGGTCGCACCGTGACCGGCCCGAAATCGTCGAGGGGGTCAACATCGTTCTGCTCATAGATCGGGTGATCACGATCACCCGGCAGGATCTCGGTATAATGACTTACCGTCACCGGCTGGCCGTTTCGGTCTTCACGATAGGTGCGAATGTCTTCCAGCATGCGCGGGGCGACCTCGCCATTGATGTAGAGACGGCCTTCGCGCACTTCGATCACATCGCCGGCCACACCGGTAACGCGCTTGATCAGATTGCGCGGCGGGGTCTGGTTCTCGTCGCGGAACACCACGACATCGCCGCGCCGCGGTTGCGACCAGGCGATGCGTCCGTCCCAGCTGTCAGGCAGGACATAGCCCAGCCCCAGCGGCAGCGAATGGACGGAATAGCCATAGGCCCATTTCGACACCAGCACACGATCGCCGACTTCCAGCGAGGGCTGCATGCTTTCCGAGGGGATGTGGAAAGCGGCAAAGCCGAAGGTCACCAGACCCAGCCACACCGCCACGACACCGCCGATGAACCGGACGGTTTCCATGATTTCATCGGCCGCACGGCCGGCAAGACGCTTCATCAGAGGACTCATTTCAGTTTCACAGCCGTTCCGTAGGCAAGGATTTCCGCGGCGCCTTCCATGACCGATGATGTGGTCAGACGCACCGAGATGATGGCGTCGGCGCCGAGCTCTTCGGCATGCTTGGCCATGCGATCGAGCGCCTGTTCGCGCGATTCCGAGAGAAGATTGGTATATTCGGGGACTTCGCCGCCGACCAGATTGCGCAATCCGGCGATGAAATCACGGCCGAAAAAACGGGCCCGGACGACATTGCCGCGTGCCAGGCCGACCACCTGGTCAATCTCGCGACCCGGAACGGTCTCACCCATGGTGACGATCAGGCTCATGTCTCTTCCCCTTCCAGGACAGGTCCATCCGACTGGCCCCGCCAATAGATCAATGCCACGCCCAGTGCCGGGCATCCGGTCGCCGCCAGCCACCAGAAACTGGCCGGATAGGGCAAATGCCATCCGGTCAGCAATCCGATTGCCATCAGGACCAGAAAGGCCAGCAGGCCTCCCAGCAACAAGACCGGGATCAAGATATCGAGTATTCTGCCTAACATGGGCTGAACAGGACCTGAGCTGGCTAACACGACACTTCGATACGTCGAATTCGCGGCATTACCAAGAAGTCCGCCTGCCAATGACGGTATTTTAAGCTGGCAGCGTGGCACGCGGGACGCAGGGGATTGCGCCTGACGGCTTCCCGCTTGGACCGCCGCTCCCGGTCTGGCAGGTTGGCCGACAAGGAGATTTGCATCATGTCAGAGACGATCATCGAACCCGGCAGCAGCCACGCTTCAGACCGCGACGACAAGCTGTTCGCCGGGCTGAACTATGTCCTGTTCCTGATCGGCAACATCATCGGCATTTCCAGCATCCTGGCGGTGATCATCGCCTATGCTCGCCGCGAGCGGGCGCCGCACTGGCTGCAATCGCACTACACCTATCAGATCAAGTCATTCTGGACGGCAGTGCTGGGCATCATCGTCTGCACCTTCATGATCATGACCGTGATCCTGCTGCCTTTCGGGTTTATTGGCCTGGCCCTGATCTGGCTGTGGATCCTGATCCGCGGCGTGGTCGGCCTGGTCCGCCTGCTCGACGGACGCGGCCATCCCGATGCCGACGCGATGTGGGTTTGAAACCCTGATCAAGCTTGTCATCCCCGCTGCATGTCCGGCGAAGGTCGGACGCAAGGCGGGGGCAAGCGCTACTTTTCTCAGCCGTGCCTCTACCGCCTCCGCAATTCAAACCCATTTTTCCCGGCCGCAGCCCCGCAAAAGCGGGGCGGAGAGCCGGGACCGACTGGCCTGTCTGGCAAGCGATGAGTCTCCCGTCGGTCCCGGATGGCGCGGCGCGCCTCCGGGAAAAATGTAGGGGGATGGAAGGCGATTTTTCTCTCCACCATGCAGGGAGGAAAAGATACGCTCCTAAAGCCCGAACCCGACCTCGTCGATCATGTCGGCGCCCATGGTGATGTCGTCGACACGTGAGGGGGCCAGGGTCATCACGGCTTCGGCGTAGAAGTTCGCCAGGGCGATGCGCTGGGCGGCGAAGGCCGGGTCGCCGACATTTTCCTTCTGGCGGCGACGGGCCGAGACGGCACCGACACAAAGCAGCCAGCCGCCGACCGTTTCACCAGCCAGGGTCAGGAAGGGCGTGGCACCCGCCAGACGGTCCTTCATATCGGCTTCGGCCAGCCAGTCGGCGGCCTCCTGCAGGGCTTCCAGACTGTCGCGCAGACGCTCGCCAAGCGGCGGAAGGTCGGGATGCGACGACGTCAGGCAACTCTCGATGGTCTGGTCGATATCGGCATAGAGCTCGTCAAAGGCGGCGCCATCGGCCATCGACAGTTTGCGGCCGACCAGATCGATGGCCTGGATCGCATTGGTGCCTTCATAGATCGGGGTGATGCGGGCATCGCGCAGGTGCTGGGCGGCGCCGGTCTCCTCGATGAAACCCATGCCGCCATGGACCTGGATATTGGCCGAGGCAACCTCGACACCGATATCGGTCGACCAGGCCTTGGCAATCGGCGTGAGGAGCTCTTCGCGGCGCTTGGCAGCAGCCTTTTCCTCGTCCTCATCGCCATGATAGGCGAGGTCTGCGGCCACGGCGCAGGACACGCAAATGGCGCGGGCCGCGGCGATCTTGGCCTTCATCAGCGACAGGGTCCGCTTGATGTCGGGATGATGAATGATGGCGTGCGGCGCCGGGCCTTCGGCGTCGATGGCACGCCCCTGCTTGCGGTCGGCCGCATAGGCCAGTGCCTGCTGGTAGGCGCGCTCGGCAATGCCGACGCCCTGGACACCGACATTGAGGCGGGCCGAGTTCATCATCGTGAACATGCAGCGCATACCGGCATTCTCGCCGCCGATCAGCCAGCCCGTCGCGCCGGCATATTCCATGGTGCAGGTCGGCGAGCCGTGAATGCCCATCTTGTGCTCGAGCCCGATCGCCTTGAGTGAATTGGCCGAGCCATCGGGCAGGACTTTCGGGACGATGAAGAGCGAGATGCCCTTGGTGCCGTCCGGTGAGCCCGGCGTGCGCGCCAGCACCAGGTGAATGATGTTCTCGGCGCAGTCGTGGTCGCCCCAGGTGATGAAGATTTTCTGCCCCGAGATCGCCCAGCTGCCATCGGCATTGGGCTCGGCCTTGGTCCGCAGCGCGCCGACATCGGACCCGGCCGACGGCTCGGTCAAATTCATCGTGCCCGACCACTCGCCGGTGATCAGCTTGGGCAGATACATCGCCTTTTGCTCATCCGTGCCGTGCTCGACCAGCGCCTCGATCGCGCCATAGGTCAGCATCGGCCCGAGACCGAAGGACAGGTTGGCGCCCTGGATCATCTCAAGCACCGTCACGCCGAGGGCACGGGGCAGTCCCATCCCGCCATTGTCGGTCGAGAATTGCAGGCCCTGCCAGCCACCTTCGACGAATTGCGCATAGGCCTGCGGGAAGCCGGTCGGCGTGGTCACCTTGTCATCGGCCAGCTTGCAATGCTCGGCGTCGCCGACCTTGTTGAGCGGCGCAAGCACGTTCTCGGCCAGCTTGGCTGCTTCGTCCAGAATCGCAGCCGTCAGGTCCGAGGAGAAATCGGGAAAGGCGCCGGTCGCCTTCAGGCCTTCAACCGCAGCCACTTCTTCCAGCGTGAAACGCATCTCATCGAGCGGGGCGCGATAGGACATGACCAACCTCCTTGTGACTGCCTGTTCGGCATTTCTTGTGCGGGGGCGAACATAGCGTCTCGCCCGCATGATGCGAATCCGGAAACAGTGAAATGCCCATCCCGGCGCAGGGTGTGGCTTTAACGCGACGGCCATCAGCGTCATATGAGGTATGATGACACGCCTGCCCCGCCTCTTGACCCCGATGGCCTGCCTGTTTCTGGCGGCCTGCCTGACGCCGACGACTGACCCACAGCGCCTGCCCGCCGGGCAATGGTCGCTCGACCCGGCCCATGTGAGCGTCACCTGGCAGGTCCGGCACATGGGGCTGAGCTGGTATACGGGCCGCTTTGACGAATTCGACGCGACGCTGGACTTTGATCCGGCTGTGCCCGGCATGGCCCGGATGACAGCGATCATCGACGCCGCCTCCATCTCGACAGGCGATCCGGACTTCGACGCCGTACTGGCCACCGACTGGCTCAACGCCGACCGGCAGCCGCAAATCGTCTTCCGCACGACGCAGATCGACGTGACGGGTGAGGCCACCGGCCAGGTCACGGGTGAGCTGACCCTGAACGGGGTCACCAATCCGGTCACGCTCGATGTGACCTTCAATGGCGGGCTGTCCAATTGGCTCGAAGGCCGACCGGCCATAGGCTTCAGTGCCGACGGAACCCTTGACCGCAATGCGTTCAATGTCGGCAATTTGCCACACAGCATTGTCGGCCCGACCGTGCGTATCCTGATCGAAGCCGAATTCCTGAGAGAGGATGACTGAGATGAGCTCCACCACGCGCTATACCGGCGTCGCCATCGCCCTGCACTGGATCATCGCCGCCATGTTGATCGGCATGGTCTTCTACGCCTGGCACATGGAAGATCTCAAACACGCCCTGTTTGCCGGCGAGGACGTGACGCTGGGCGAGGTCCAGTTCGCCTATAACGCCCACAAGACGACCGGGCTGTTGATCCTGTTCCTGTCGCTGGCCCGCCTCGCCTGGCGGCTCACCCATCCGGGACCGGGCTTGCCCGACGGCATGACGAGCTGGGAACGACTGGCCGCGACCGGGACCCACTGGGCGTTCTACGCCATCATGATCGGCATGCCGCTGGGCGGTCTGATCGCTGCCTCGGCCGCCGAACCGCCGACCCTGTTGTTCAACAATCCCGATCTCGTCCTGCCGAAACTGCCGGTGCCGCAGACCGAAGGCTTCCAGGACTTTTCCGGCAGCGTGCACGGTGCTGGCGGCTGGGCGATTTTCGTGCTGACCGGCCTGCATGTGGCCGCCGCCCTTAAGCACCAGTTCATCGACAAGGATGGATTGATGGCCCGAATGATCCCCTTCCTGAAAGGATAGCCCCCATGTTGCGTACGCCCCTGATGGCCCTGACAGCCCTCGCCGCCCTGACCGTTCCGGCCCAGGCCCAGGACTGGTCCGTCGACCATGACGCCTCGTCGGTCGGGTTCGAGACCACCGTGTCCGGCGGCGCGGTATCCGGCGCGTTCGACAGCTGGAGCGCCGAGATCACGCTCGATCCGGCCAATCTCGAAACAGCCCGTATCGAGGCCAGTGTGACGACGGCCAGTGGCTCGACCGGCAATCGCCAGATGGATGACAGCATGTTGTCCAATGCCGGCCTCAACCCGACCGATTTCGAGACGGCGCGCTTTGTCTCAGACGATATCCGCGCCACGGATGACGGCTATGAAGCCCATGGCGTCATGACCATACGCGGCACCGATCGTGAACTGGTGATGCCCTTCACGCTCGACATAGCCGACGGCCGCGCCGTCGCCGATGCCAGCTTCGTCATCGCCCGCACCGAGTTTGGCGTGGGTGGATCGAGCTGGGGCTCGGCCGCTGCGGAAGTGACCCTGCAGCTCCACATCGAGGCCGATGCGGCGAGCTGACTTGCGGCTTGGGCTTGCATGACAGGCGAGTTGGGGAGTAGCTCATCGCCATGAGCGCCCCCACGCAACCTGCCTTGAGCAAACCCGCCCCGATCAAGCCGGCCAGCGATCCGGCCGTGATCGAGGAGGCGGCCGCCATCCTCAAGGCTGGCGGCCTCGTCGCCATGCCGACCGAGACGGTCTATGGCCTCGCCGCGGATGCCGGCAATGCCGACGCCGTGGCGCGCCTCTATGCGGCAAAGGGACGGCCGCGCTTCAACCCGCTGATCGCCCATGTCGCCGGCCCCAACATGGCCTGGCGACTGGCCGGCTGGCCCGATCTGGCCGATCAGCTGGCCGAGACCTTCTGGCCCGGCCCGCTGACCCTGGTCCTGCCCAAGCGCCCGGACGCGCCGATCGCCGACATTGCCAATGCCGGTCTCGACTCAATCGCGCTGCGCGCGCCGCGCCATACCGCCGCCCAGGCGCTGATCCGCGCCTTTGACGGTCCCCTTGTCGCCCCCAGCGCCAACCCGTCCGGTGCCGTCAGCCCGACCACTGCCGCCCATGTCGCGGAAGGCCTTGGCGACCGGATCGACCTCATCCTCGATGGCGGCCCCTGTCCGGTTGGACTGGAATCAACCGTCATCGCCCTCCTGGGCGGCACGCCGACCCTGTTGCGGCCGGGCGGTCTGGCCCGTCGCCAGGTCGAGGCCATTACCGGACGGCTGGCCGATGCCGGCGATGGCGAGGCCCTGCTCGCTCCCGGCATGATGAAAAGCCACTACGCACCCAACGCGGCCATGCGACTGAATGCCGACGCGGCGCAGCCCGGTGAGGTCCTGCTCGGCTTCGGCGCCATCGCCGGGGACCTCAACCTGTCTGCCGCCGGTGATCTGGCCGAGGCCGCGACCGGCCTGTTCGCGGCGCTGCGATCACTCGACGCCCGCGGCGCCAAGCGAATTGCGGTTGCGCCTATTCCCGATGAGGGCTTGGGTGAAGCCATCAATGACCGGCTGCAGCGCGCCGCCGCGCCAAAAGACGACCTGATCTGATCCATCGACCAACCGGACCTGCCCGCCATGCCTGTTACCGAAACCGTCACCGAAAACCCGACACCCGCCGCCCGCGCCCTGCCCGACAGCCTCACCGCCCGGCTCAAGCAGGTCCTCGGTCCCAAGGGCTGGTCGCAGGACGCGCATGAACTGGCCCCGCACATCGCCGATTGGCGTGGCCGCTATCAGGGCGCGACGCCGATCCTCCTCAAGCCGGCCAATACCGAAGAGGTCGCCGCCTGTGTCCGCCTGTGTCACGAGGCCGGTGTCGCCATCACACCGCAGGGCGGCAATACCTCGCTGTGCGGCGCGGCGACCCCGATGGGCGAAGTCCTGCTGACCCTCAAGCGCATGACCGGCGTGCGCGAAGTCGATGTCGACAATGACTCGATGACCGTCGAGGCCGGCTGTGTGCTGGAAAACCTGCAAACCCTCGCCGCCGACAATAACCGCCTCTTCCCGCTCTCCCTGGGTTCGCAGGGCTCGGCGATGATTGGCGGGCTGATCTCGACCAATGCCGGCGGCGTGCATGTGCTGCGTTATGGCATGACCCGCGAGCTGGTGCTGGGCCTGGAGGCGGTGCTGCCCGACGGCACGATCTGGTCCGGGCTGACCGGCCTGCGCAAGGACAATACCGGCTATGATCTCAAGCAATTGCTGATCGGTGCCGAAGGCACGCTGGGCATCATCACTGCGGCGACCCTGAAACTTTTCCCGCGCCCCTCGCGCATGGAAGTCGCCTTTTGCGGCCTCGACAGCGTCGACGACGCCGTCAAATTCCTCGGCCTTGCCAAACAGGTCTCAGGCGGTGCCGTCACGGCTTTCGAGATCATGCCCCGCATGGCGCTGGAGATGGTGCTGCAACACGTCCCCGGCACCCGCGATCCGCTGTCCGGTGAACACGCCTGGTATGTGGTGTGTGAGATGAGCTTCGGTCGCGCCGACGGGGCACGCGAGACGCTCGAGGACGCGCTCGGTCAGGGCTTCGAGGCCGGACTGGTCGCCGATGCCGCCATCGCCGAGAATGACAGCCAGATCCATGATTTCTGGCGCCTGCGCGAGACCATTGCCGAAGCCGAACGGGCCCATGGCAAGGCGGTTAAGCATGATGTCTCGATCCCGGTTTCGAAAATGCCGGCCTTCATGGCCAAGGCCACGGTCGCCGTGGAAGCCGAATTTCCCGGCGCCCTCGTCATCGCCTTTGGCCATGTCGGCGACGGCAATGTCCATTTCAACGTCGCCGCCCGCGAAACCGGCGCCGATGACGCCTTCATCGCCCAGGCCGCCCCGCTCTCGCGCCTGGTCTACGACCTCGTCGACAGCTTCGGCGGCTCGATCTCGGCCGAGCACGGTATCGGCATATTGAAACGCGCCGAACTGGCCAGCCGCAAACCGGTTGATGTCGCTGTGATGCGCGCCATCAAGACGGCGCTGGACCCGAAGGGGATCATGAATCCGCGGGTCTTGCTGTAGCGAACGTCGGGGGCTGGCCGCACCGGTATCGGTCGCGTTCGAGCCCCCATTTGTTCGGCCATGACCTCCGCACCACCGCGCAGCGCAATCCATAGATCGCTTGTCAGCGAGCAGGCCGTATCCGCTTCCCACTGATGGGGAAGTTACTGCGCAACCCGGCAGGGTTCAAAGTCGCTTCCAAAAAAGCTTAACTTCGTGATGGCGCCTGTGTGGTCAAACTCAAAGTCGCTGTGGATCTCATACTCAGAGTGCCACGAAGACACTATATTGTTTTCGCCGGTCATGTTGTTTGAAACATTGCCACGAACCAATTGGAAACAAACCTGCCCCTCGCACCAATTACCGTTCACGGAATTTTCCAATGCGTCAAAATCTACAATTACCGGGTCAGCAATACAGCGAGACGAATCCCCGCAGAATTCAATTTGATAGGTAAGGTCATACTCTTGCACAACAGGCACATCTGAGAACGGGCTTTCGCCGAGATAGATTTCGATCTCGCCATCGCCGCTTACCTGGCACCAGGAAACATCAAGGCCAGAATTCCCGCCCTGCCGATCCGGCAGACAAGCAGATAACACCAACGAAGCGATGCATAGCGAAATATATACCTGATTACTGGGCACCTAATACCCTCGTTAATTCACCACAATGAAACAATCACACACCGCTGCTACTCGACTCATAACTTGGCCGAACGTTCTTGCGGCCCGGTTGTCCGCGGCCAAAAGAAACCGGGGATACGTACCGTTTTCCCGACACGTGCAAGTTCAACAAGTCCACACCTCCCGTCAACGCGGTGCGGAGCCATCCATAAATCGCTTGTCAGCCAGCAGGCCGTATCCGGGTCTTCAGCTCAAGGGTGAAACCGCGAAGCGGCGGCTGCGCCGCTCTTGACCTGAAGACCCGGATACGGCGGTCCATCGGCAAGCGGTCTATGGCGGGGTTTGCGCCGGAGGCGCGGACGTGGCGGGGCACTAATTGGGCCTGCCCCGATTTTGTACCCACTCATAGCCCCGCTCTATCGCGGCCATAAATCATTTCAGCACGCGACACCGCGTCCGCATCTGGAAAGCGGGCGCGGCGATCCCTATCCTTGAGGGCAAGGAGATTGCCATGCTGATTCTGCTCTCGCCCGCCAAGAACATGAATTTCGATGCAGTCGGGCGCGACCTGCCGGCGACGACGCCGGACCTGATCGACGAGACGCGAATCCTGTCGAAGACGACGCGGCAGCTGACGGCTCCCAAGATCAAGGCGATGATGAAGATCAATGATGATCTCGCCCGCCTCAATCGCGAGCGCTTCCAGGCCTTCGACGCCGATCAGCCGGGCGTGAAACAGGCCGCCTTTGCCTTCAATGGCGAGGTCTACCGCGGCCTCGAGGCGCACACGCTCTCGGCCGAGGACCTCGACTGGGCGCAAAGCCATCTGCGCATCCTCTCGGGCATGTATGGCGCCCTGAAACCGCTCGACGCCATCCACCCCTACCGCCTGGAAATGGGCCGCAAGCTGCACACACGGCGCGGCGAGAGCCTGTATGATTTCTGGGGCGACAAGATCGCCAGGGAGCTCAACAGCCTGCAGGCCGAAGCCGCCGAGCCGGTCATCCTCAACCTGGCCTCGAACGAGTATTTCAAGGCCGTGGACAAGAAGGCCATCAAGGGCCGCGTCATCACCGCCACCTTCAAGGAAGAAAAAGACGGCCAGCTGCGCGCCCTCATGGTCTTCGCCAAAAAGGCCCGCGGCATGATGGCCCGCTGGGCCATCGAAAACCGCATCACCGATCCTGCCGACCTGGTGAAGTTCGACCTCGGCGGCTACCGCTTTGAGGCGGCGGGATCGAGCGAGGGCGATCTTCTGTTTACTAGGCCTCAGCCTGCGGCGGCCGGGAAGAAAGCGGCTTAGCGGGCTATTCCACGCGCCTGCAAGATATGATACAACCCAAGGGCCGCTGGGGACGGGGCTAGCCGTCCCCTTTGGCCGCCCTTTAGGCGAGAGAGAGCCGGATCAACAGGGTCCACCCGCCGATCCGTCTTCTCCTCACCCAGAGGACGAGAGAGAGTTTCGGCAACCGAAACATATCTCCCTCCTTGGATTGCGCCGGCCCTGGTTGCCGGCGTTTTCATATTGGCATGCATACAACTTACAAGTGTTCCGAATATTAGCGCACCTAAACCGTCATCCCACGGTGAGCGCACAGCGGGCATCCGGGGGCCCTCGGCTAGCCGACGGGGCTTACGATCACCAGCTTCCCCGTTTCACCCGGCGGCCCCAGCGCTGAGGTCCCCCGGATCGCGGCGCGCCGCGACCGTGGGATGACGGTGGATGGAGGGCGTTCTCATGGGGAAGAAAGTCCCCACCCCTTGACCTCCCCGCCGCCATCCCGTCTCTTGCGGCGAACGCAAACTTGAAGGGTGGTTCATGTCTTCCATTCGCACTGATCTCACCGGCCAGGTGGCCATTGTTACCGGCTCGACGAGCGGGATTGGCGCGGCGATGGCCGAGGCTCTGGCGGCAAATGGCTGTCACATCATTCTCAACGGGCTGGGCGATACGGCTGAGATCGAGAGCCTGCGAGCCAAGATCGCGGCGGAACATGGTGTCGAAGTGCGCTACCATCCGGCCAATATGCTCAAGCCGGACGAGATTGCCGACATGGTCGCCGCGGCCGAGCGTGAATTCGGGCGCCTGGACATATTGCTGTCCAATGCCGGCATCCAGCATGTCTCGCCGGTCGAGGATTTCCCGGCTGACAAGTGGGACGCCATCATCGCCATCAATCTGACCTCGGTCTTCCATGCGGCGAAAGCCGCAATCCCGATCATGAAGCGTCAGGGCAAGGGGCGGATCGTCAATCTCGCCTCGGCGCACGGGCTGGTCGCCTCACCGTTCAAGTCGGCCTATGTGGCGGCCAAGCATGGCGTGATGGGTTTCACCAAGACGCTGGGTCTGGAGCTGGCCGAGGATGGCATCACCTGCAATGCGATCTGTCCGGGCTATGTGAAGACACCGCTGGTGGAAAACCAGATCGCCGACACGGCCAAGGCGCGCGGGATCACCGAGGATGAAGTCGTGCGCGATGTCATGCTGGCGGCGCAGCCGACCAAGAAATTCGTCACCTATGAGCAGCTCGCCGGCGCTTTGCTCTATCTTGTCTCCGACGCCGGGGCCAATATGAATGGCTCCTGGATCAGCGTAGACGGCGGATGGACAGCCAAGTGAACGATAACGAAGCCATTCTCAAGATTGACTATAACGAGATACCGGTCACCGACATGGAGGCCGCGAAGGCCTTTTATGCCGGCGCTTTCGGCTGGAGCTTCATCGATTTCGGACCAACCTATGCCGCTTTCGAGAATGCCGGTCTGGACGGAGGCCTGCGCCTCGAGGACAAGGCCTGGCCGACCGGCTGCCTGATCATCCTCAAGGCCAAGGACATCCTGGCCGCCGAAGTGCGGGTCGAGGAGGCCGGCGGAACAATCATCAATCGCGAGGACTTCCCCGGTGGTCGCCGTTTCCATTTCACCGATCCCAGCGGCAATGAGCTGGCCCTCTGGTCACCCAATGGCAAATATGATCCCGCCGCTGCCATGGACGCCGCCAACGATCCGGACGAATGAGCACGGACGAGGGTGACGCACCGCGCCGCCAGCCTGTGCCCGGCGCCGGCATGGTCGTGTTTCGCGGCGATGAGGTGCTGCTGATCAAGCGCGGCAAACCGCCCTATGAGGGACAATGGTCGCTGCCCGGCGGCAAGATCGAATATGGCGAAACTGCCGCCGAAGCAGCCTTGCGCGAACTGGCCGAGGAGACCGGCACAACGGCGCGCATTGTCGGCCTGATCGATGTCATCGACAGTATCGGCCTGCGCGAAGCGGGACAGCCGGGCGACTGGCACTATTTGCTGGTCGATTTTGCCGGCGTCTGGACGGGCGGCGAACCGGTCGCGGCGGATGATGTTACCGAGGCCGCCTTCCTCCCCTATGACGAGGCCATCGCGCGGACCCAATGGGACCGGACCCGTGATGTGATCGGGCGGGCCCGCGAGATCGTTGCCGCCTTGAGCGCGCCACAATCCGTGCCATGATGCGCGCCATGCGCGCGCTCATCTCCCTGTCTGTCCTGGTGACCCTTCTGGCGGCACCGGCCCTGGCCCAGAAGCCGCGCAGCTTTGCCCGCCCGGAACCGGTTGCTGTGGCGGAGACCAGCGAAGCCGCCCGCATCCAGCCCGGCCAGGACGACGGCATCAGTAACGAGATCCGCGAAGAGCTCGATCTCGAACGCACCCTGCCCTATCTGGCCTATACGCTGGGCGAGCTGCACTATCTGGCCTTTGCCTGCGGCGGTCCGGACGACCAGCAATGGCGCGAACAGATGGTCGAACTTCTGGCCATGGAGGCCGCCGATGACCGCCGCTGGCGCGATCGCCTGATCGAGGGCTTCAATGATGGTTATCGCGCCCAGCAACGCTATCGCACCCGTTGCGGCCTGGAAGCCGATGCCGAACGCCGTGCGCTGGCACACCGGGGCCGGGACCTGTCGGAAATGATGCGCGCGGCCTATTTCGACTGAGCGTCGGCCAGCATCCGCCACAGGCCGCCTCACCACTTTGTTCGTCTGTCAGGACTGTTCCTGCGTCTCACGTCACTGGACGATCCAGACGATCGGCCTGCGCCGACCACGAATGTCACCTTGACTACTCTCTATGTAACGCATAGGTAACATCACATCAGTCATCGACGGAGACAATCATGGCAGACATCAACAAGCTGATCCGACAGCGCGACCGGACCCTGGGTCTGGCAGCCCTCTCCTTTTTGCTGTGGCAGGGCGCCCAGCTGGCCCAGGACATTGCTCTCGAGCTGGGCTGGAGCGACGCACCGCAGGACCTGTTCATCCTGATCCCCCTGCTGGTCGGCGCGATCGGCTGGGCGGCGGCATCCGTCCTGTTTCTCCTCTATGCCAGCAAGGTCAGCCGCACCAGGACCCAGTCAGTGATCCAGGACGAGCTGTTCTGCCACAACCAGCGCATCGCCATCCGCACCGGCTTCATGGTGCTGATCGGGGCCATTTCGCTGTTGCTGGCGGCTGATCTTCTCATCGATTTCTCGGCCACGATCGCCATTCGGGCGTTACTCATCATCGGTATTTTCACGCCGCTGGCGACCTTCGTCCTGCTGGGTCGCGGCGACGACGGCGATGAGGAGGAGGCGGCGTGAGCCCCTCCGCCCTCGGCAACCGGCTGAAGGAGATGCGGGCCCGCCATGGTCTGACCCAGGCCCAGCTGGCCGAAGCGGTCGGGGTCACGCGCAAGTCGATCAACACCGTGGAAAACCGCGTCTTCATCCCTTCAACCGTGCTGGCCCTGAAGCTGGCCGCCGCGCTGAAAGTCAGTGTCGAGGAGCTGTTCTACCTGGATGATGACCGAGCCTGATGAGGGGCGATCCTGCCGGTAGCGGGATTGGCTCCACACCCGTCCCGTTCCCAATGTCATGAACTCGCGGTAAGGATGGGTCGCGGGATGCATGAGGGGACAAGATGTCGGATCGCCGGTCACAACTGGAATCATTGAGTATCGATCGCGATGATGGCGACAGCTCCGGCGGTGGTGTGTCGATAGTCACCACGCTGGTAATCGCCCTGTTCTTCGCCGCAGTTTCGGCTGGTGCGACCTGGTATTTCACCCGCAGCGCCGCGCCTGAACCGCAACCGGTTGCCGCCGTCGAGACGCCCGCTCCCGCCGAAGCCCCGGCCGAAACCGCTGCCACGCCGGCCCGCGCCGCGCCGCGCAGCTCCGGCCTCGTGGCGACCGGCTATGTCGTCGCCCGCCGACAGGCGACCGTGTCGGCCGAGATCACCGGCCGGATCTCCGAGCTGCTGGTCGAGGAAGGCGCCCGCGTCGAGGAAGGCCAGGTACTGGCCCGCCTTGACGACACGCGCGCCCGCATCCAGCTCGAGCTGTTGCTTGCCCAGCGCAATGCCGCTTCGGCCCGCCCGCATGCACTGATTGCCCAGCTGGCCGAAGCCCAGCGCGTGCTGGAACGGGCGACCACCCTGGCCGAACGCGATATCGGCTCACAGGCCGCGGTCACCGCCGCCCGCACACAATTTGAAAGCCTGACCGCCCAGATCGAAGCGTCGCGCGCCGACTATCAGGCCGTCGCCGCCCAGGTCCGCGCCCAGGAGGATCTGATCGACCGCCACATCGTGCGCGCGCCCTTCGCCGGCATTGTCATCGCCAAGAACGCCCAGGTCGGCGAAATCCTGTCTCCGGCCTCGGCCGGTGGCGGCTTCACGCGAACCGGTGTCGCCACGCTGGTCGACATGGAATCGCTGGAGATCGAGGTCGATGTGAACGAGGGTCAGATCGGCCGGGTCACGCCGGGCCAGCGGGTCGAAGCCCGCCTCGACGCCTATCCGGACTGGCGCATCCCGGCCCATGTCGAGGCCATCATCCCGACCGCCGACCGCGCCCGCGCCACAATCACCGTCCGCGTCGCCTTTGACGAACGCGATGGCCGCATCCTTCCGGACATGGCGTCGCGCGTGATTTTCGTCGAGTAGAAGTACTTTGATTTACAAAGCAGCTGATTTGCTGCACGCTTGAACGAACCTGCCGACGCCCAAGTCAACGCCCAACAGGCGCGAGTCGGCCAGCCTGAACGAGGAACCGCCGATGACATCGCTCTACACCCTCACCGACCTGTCCAAACGCTATACCCGGGGCAAGGAGTCGATCACCATCTTCGAAGAGCTGACCATGTCGATCCCGCAGGGTGACTTCATGGCCATCATGGGCCCATCCGGTTCGGGCAAGACGACCCTCCTCAACCTTCTGGGCGGCATTGACCGGCCCTCCTCCGGATCGGTGGATTGCGAAGGCGTGCGGGTCGACAAGCTGTCGGAGGGCAAGCTGGCCAAGTGGCGCTCGCAGAATGTCGGCTTCATCTTCCAGTTCTACAATCTCATGCCGACGCTGACCGCGGCGCAGAATGTCGAACTGCCCCTTTTGCTCACCAGCCTGTCCGGCAAGGCGCGCAAGGAACGCGTCGCCACGGCGCTGGACATTGTCGGCCTGGCCGATCGGAAGGGGCACCGGCCGCGTCAGCTCTCCGGCGGTCAGCAACAGCGCGTCGCCATCGCCCGCGCGATTGTCGCCGACCCGAAAGTCCTGCTCTGCGACGAGCCGACCGGTGACCTCGACCGCAAATCGGCCGATGAGATCCTGGAAACCCTGCAACTGCTCAACAAGGAACTCGGCAAGACCATCGTCATGGTCACGCACGACCCCTCAGCGGCCAAATATGCCCGCCGCGAACTGCATCTCGACAAGGGCCGCTTTGTCGAACAGGCGCAGGAGCCGGCCCAATGAATGATCTCACGCTGATCCGGAAGAATCTCTTCCGCAAAAAGCTGAGGGCAATCCTGCTGACCCTGTCGATCCTGATCGCCTTTTTGATCTTCGGAGTCCTGGGCGCCTTCTATTCTGTCTGGACCTCTGGCGGCGCGCTGGCTGCCGACAATCGCCTTGTCACCGTCAACCGGATCAACTTCACGGTCTCCATGCCCTTCGCCTACTGGACCCGTGTTTCTGCCATCGAAGGGGTCGACAATGTCGCCCACGCCAGCTGGTTCGGCGGCTATTTCCAGGAGCAGACGCAACAGGTCCAGACCTTTGCCGTCGACCCGGAAACCTATCTGGCGGCCTACCCGGAACTGACCATGCCGACCGAACAGCGGCAGGCCTTCCTGGACACACGCGATTGCCTGCTGGTCGGAGCCGACCTGGCGGGCCAGTATGGCTGGTCGGTCGGTGACACCATCCCGCTCCTGTCGAATATCTGGCAGAAGACCGATGGAACGGCGAGCTGGACCTTCAATATCTGCGCCATTTTCGACGCCGAAGACGACAAGGTTCCCGCGAACTACGCCCTGTTCCACTACGACTATTACAACGAGGCCCTGGCCTTCAACACAGACCAGGTCGGCTGGCTGATCATCAATACGACGGACGCATCCCTGAACGACCAGGTTTCGCGCGCCGTCGATGACATGTTCGCCAACTCGCCGTCCGAAACCGAAACGACAACCGAGGCCGCCTTCAACGAGGCCTTCGCCAACCAGTTCGGCAATATCGCCCTGATCCTGCTGTTCGTGGTCGGCTCGGCCTTCACCACCATCCTGATCATTGTCGGCTTCACCATGGTGACCGCAATCAATGAGCGGACCGGCGAAATCGCCGTGATGAAAACACTCGGCTTCCCGGCTCCGCGCATCTTCCGCATGGTGCTGGCGGAATCCGTCATGCTCAGCCTGGTCGGCGGCCTGCTCGGCCTTGGCCTGGCCAATCTGATGATCACCGGTGTTGCCGACGCCGCAGCAGCCTTCCTGCCCGGCCTCGCCCTGTCTGCTCCGGTATTCTGGGTCGGCGTCGGTCTGGCTGTCCTGCTGGGTCTGCTCACCGGGATTGTTCCCGCCATCAATGCACAGCGGGTGAAAATTATCACCGCGCTCGGCAAGCAATAGGAGAGCGTCATGCTGAAGCAAATTGGCGCCGTCACCGTGCTGAACCTGCGCTCCATCCCCCAGCGGGCCGGACTGTCGCTGGCGACCATTGTCTCGATTGCCCTGGTTACCGGTGTGCTGCTCGGATTCCTCGCCATGTCGAATGGTTTCAGGGCCACGCTGCAGGGTACCGGATCGGAGAGTGTCGCGGTCATGCTGCGGGCCGGGTCGCAAGCCGAACTCAACTCGGGCCTCGCCTCCAGCCAGGTCCGCTTGGTCGAGGAAGCGCCCGGTGTCGCCCGCGATGCCGACGGTGTTCCGCTAGTTTCCGGCGAGCTCTTCGTCATCGTTGATGGCATCAAGCGGTCCTCGCAGACCGAGGCCAACCTGCCCCTGCGCGGTGTCGGCGAACAGGCGCTGCGCCTGCGTCAGGGTTTTGAGATGGTGGAAGGCCGCATGTTCGAGACGGGCACCAATGAACTGGTGGTCGGCGAAGCCGTGCTGCGGGAATTCTCCGGTTTCGATCTCGGCGAGACGATCCGCCTTGGTCCCAATGAATGGGTCATCGTCGGAATCTTCTCGACCGGTGGCTCGGTCTTCGACAGCGAAATCTGGGCCGATATCGCGGTCATCCAGAACCTCTATAATCGCGGCACCGGTGTCCAGTCGATCCGCGCCCGCCTGACCTCACCCGAGGCCATTGAAGAGCTGCGCGCCTTTGAGGAGAACGAGCCGCGCCTCAATCTCGACATCCAGAGCGAGACCGATTTCTTCGCCGGACAGGCCGGCGGCACGGCGGTGCTGATCGAATTCATCGGCTGGCCGCTGGCGATCGTGATGGCCATCGGTGCCCTCGCCGGGGCCTGGAACACCATGTATTCCTCGGTCGATACCCGCATGCGCGAGATCGCCACCCTGCGCGCCATCGGCTTTTCCGGCTTTGCGGCCGCCGTCGGCACGATGGTTGAATCGCTGGTCCTGGCCGCGATCGGTGGCCTGGTCGGCGCCGGCGCGGTCTATCTCCTGTTCAACGGGATATCCGCGTCGACACTGGGATCAGGCTTCACCCAGGTGGTGTTCTCCTTTGCCGTGACCGGCGGCTCGGTTATCGCCGGCATGGTGATGGCCATCATCATCGGCTTCCTCGGCGGCCTCGTCCCGGCCATCCGCTCGGCCTATGTGCCTTTGCTGACGGTGCATCGGAGCGAGTAGGATCTCTTTCCTCCCCGGCCCGCCGGGAAGGGGGACCGCATGGCGGTGGAGGGGAGCCGCGCAAATGCGCGGCTGATACTCAGGTTATCGCGAACACCCCCGGCGCTCTGCACCGGCCCCTTCGACCCGATGCTGCGCATCGGCCCACTTCCCCAACAATGTCGGGGAAGAAAACCTATCCGTACCAGTCATCTTCCGCCGCGCGGAGTTTTTCCTCGTCCTTGTGGGGTGGCAGGATTTCCATTTTCACGTGGCGGCGGCGATTGGTGGAGATGACGAAGAAGCGCTTGTCGGGATAGTCCAGCTTGGCTTCCAGCATGGCCGAGGTGATCAGGTCGACATTCTTGAGATCATCATCCGACATGCCGAAGGAGTGCGGCAGGTCGCGACCATATTGTTCCAGACCCTTTTCCACGCATTGGCGAATGGCGCGGCGCTTGAGACCGGCCGTGGTCAGGTGCGGACCCAGCTCGTCGCGGATTTCCGGGTTGGAGCAGGGATAGACGGCGAGATAGTTCGGCTCTTCGGGCAGATGCCCGGCATCGACGATCAGCTTCAGTGCCGCCTTGATGATCTCGCGCGAATGCTGGCGCGCCGTGACAATGGCCACCGGGCGTCGCTTGAGCACCGCGTATTTGAAAATCTCCCAGGACGGGCCGCGCCAATTGGCGCTGTCGAGCGCCCGTTTGACGTCGCGCAGCAGGTATTCCTCGCCATTGCGGTCCTTGCCGTCGGCGAATTCGCGATAGGCGCGGGCCGGCGGATCGGCCCAGTCTTCCCACAGGCCGGGCACGCCGAGATAGGCCTTGATGTCCTCATACTCGTGCTGGCGCATGGCCCGCTCCTCACCGGTCATGGTGTTGAGTAGGTGGACACGGGTCGGCAAATGGAGGATGTTTTCGTCGATATCGAAGAAATAGAAGCTCTGGCGTTCCACGGGCAGTCCTTGTGCGGTGTCGGCAGGCGACAGGCGCCACCGGATGCCCGCCCGCTTACAGACCCGGGCGGCTCAACTCAATAGGCGGCGTAGGATTTCTCTTCGACGATGTTGGAGCCCAACAGGAGATTGATCTCCTTTTTCAACGCCGCGCGCTTGTCATTGGTAACATAGACGGCGCGGGCCAGACGGATGAATTCCGGACCGAAATCACCGGCCCGCTCACAATCGCGGATGTCATCCTCGATCACCCAGAGCTCTTCATTGACCGCCTGCAGCGCGGCGTCCAGACGGGTCAGCTCATCGCTGGCCGGCACGTCTTTCGCGAGCGTCTCGTTGAGAATGCCCAGCTCGGTGCGGACATTTTTCAGCTTGGCCTCGTCCTCGATGCGTTCGGACTTGATGCGCAGGATGGTGATCTTGTCGATCAGCTCGCCCGGGGCGATGGCGGTGAGGATGGTCGTGGTCATGTCGTTAGCCCTTCTGGCGCGTGGGGTCGTTGAAATCTGGCGGGATTGTCGTGACTTGGCGCCCAATAATCCAGCGTTTCATCATCAATCCTGGCTGCAAAGCTCAGCGCTCGGGCGGCGTCCAGTCGCTGCCATCGGTTTTGCGCCGGGCCAGCCGCAGGGCCAGACCGAGGGCGACACCGACCCCTATGGCCACGGTCAGGTCGACAAAAACGGTCAGCAGCAGGGTGATGAGCAGCAGGACCCGATCACCGACCGGCGCCCGCAAATACTCCGGCCAGCGATGCGGTTCACTCATATTCCAGGCCGTGACCATCAACAGGGCCGCCAGCGCCGGCATGGCCAGATAGCCAGCCGCCGGAGCGGCGAACAACATGATCACCAAGAGGGCCAGCGCGTGTACCAGGCCGGCCACCGGCGTCTGGCCACCGGCGCGGATATTGGTCGCGGTCCGGGCAATCGCACCGGTCGCCGGCAGGCCGCCGAAGAAGGCCGAGCCGATATTGGCGATGCCCTGGGCGGTCAGCTCGGCATTGGGCCGGTGTTTGCCGTCAATCATCCGGTCGGCCACCATCGCCGAGAGCAAGGATTCCACCCCGGCCAGGAATGCGATGATGATGGCCGAGGGCAAAAGCTCGACGATGCGGTCGAACGAGATGTCCGGCAGGGACGGCATGGGAAGTCCGGACGGCAAATCCCCGAAACGGGACTGGATGGTGTCGACGGGCAGGTTCATGGCGACGACCAGGGCCGAGGCGGCGGCCAGTCCGACGATCAGGCCGGGAAAGCGCGGTGCCAAACGGCGCAAGACCAGGATGCAGATCAGCGCCACCACGGCCACGCCGAGGGCGGACAGGTTGAGCGTGTCGGTCGCGCCCGCCAGCATCGGCACGGTCTCGATGAAATCGGCCGGCAGATGATCGAGCCGGAGACCGAAAAAGTCCTTGATCTGACTGGTGGCAATGATGATGGCGATTCCAATGGTGAAGCCGTTGACCACGGCTTCGGGGACATGGGCAATCAGCCGCCCGGCCCGGAAATAGCCGGCCACGATCAGGATCAGCCCGGCCATCAGCGTCGCCAGGACCAGACCGTCATAGCCGTGCTCGGCAATGATCGAGAAGACCACAACGATAAACGCGCCGGTCGGCCCGCCGATCTGGACGCGACTGCCACCAAAGGCCGAGATCAGGAAACCGGCAACCACTGCCGTGACCAGCCCGGTCGACGGGTCGGCCCCCGAGGCGATCGCAATCGCCAGGCTCAAGGGCAGCGCGACCATGGCGACGGTCAGGCCGGCCAGCAAGTCAGCCATGAACTGACCGGCATCATAGGATTGCAGGGTTGTCAGTATCTTGGGCAGGCGCATGCGGCCCTGTTACCACCCGCCCGCCGGCTTCGCCACTGCGCCACAGCGCCGCAAGCGATCAGTCGTGTGGCAGGGCTTCCATGAAGCGCACCGGCTTGCCCTTGCCCTCGGCCACAAGCTCGCCATCGCGCATCACCGAGCGGCCGCGAATGATCGTGCCAACCGGCCAGCCGGTGACCGACATACCGTCAAACGGCGTCCAGCCGGATTTCGACGCCGACCAGGCATCGGTGATGGTCTCGGTCCGCTTCATGTCGACCAGGGTGAAATCGGCATCCCAGCCGACCGCCATGCGGCCCTTGCCGGCAATGCCGAAAATGCGCTGGGCGCCGGCCGAGGTCAGGTCGACAAAGCGTTCAATGCTCAGGCGACCGGCATTGACGTGATCCAGCATGACCGGGACCAGCGTCTGCACGCCGGGCATGCCGGACGGGCTTTGCGGATAGGGTTTGGCTTTTTCCTCCAGCGTGTGCGGCGCGTGGTCCGATCCGATCACGTCGACAATGCCGCGCTGGATGCCGCGCCACAGACCGGCCCGGTGGCGGGCGTCGCGCATGGGCGGGTTCATCTGGGCCCGGCCCTTGATGCGCTCATAGATTTCCGGCCCTTCCAGGGTGAGATGCTGGGGCGTCGCCTCGACCGAGGCGATATCGCGATGCTCGGCCAGGAAGTCCATTTCCTCGGCGGTCGAGATATGCAGCACATGGATGCGCTTGCCGGTCTTGCGGGCGAGGCGCACCAGGCGCTTGGTCGACATGATGGCGGCCTCGGCGTCGCGCACATGCGGATGGCTGGTCCAGTCGCCCTCGACGGCCAGTTCGCGACGCTCGGCAAGACGGTATTCGTCTTCGGAATGGAAGGCGGCGCGGCGCTTGATCGCGCGCAGGACGCGTTCCACGCCCTCATCATCGGCCACCAGGAGCGAGCCGGTCGAGGCGCCCATGAAGACTTTCACACCGCAACAGCCCAGCATGCGCTCCATTTCGGGCAATATGTCGGCATTTTCATTGGTCGCGCCGGCGTAAAAGGCGTGGTCGCAATGCATGCGGTTTTGCGCCCGGGCCAGCTTGTCGGTCAGCATGTCCGGCACGGTGGTGGTGGGATTGGTGTTCGGCATTTCGAACACCGCCGTGACGCCGCCCATCACCGCACACAGCGAGCCCGATTGCAGATCTTCCTTCCACTCCATCCCCGGCTCGCGGAAATGGACCTGGGTGTCGATCACGCCGGGCAGGACCATCAGTCCGGAACAGTCAACAATCTCGCCGGCCGAAGCCTGGGACAGGTCGCCGATCGCCGCGGTCTTGCCGTCAATGATGCCGATATCGGCATGGCCGCGCCCGTCATGATTGACGATCTCGCCGCCCTTGAGGATCACATCGAATGTCTGGCTCATGATCTTGTAGTCCTCTCGTAAAGCGCCTTGGCGGCATCATACACGCTATCCACGCTGAGGTCCGCCAGCAGGCTGGTCGAGGCCTTGCGGCGATCATCATGGGCGCTGTCAATTTCCTCGAATGTCGCCGGTCCGCGCACGGCATCGGTGTGATCACCCCACGGCGCATAACAGCGATCATCGGACGGGCCGAACAGGCCCAGCGTCGGCGTGCCCACAGCCGCCGACATGTGCATCAGCCCGCTATCATTACCGACATAGAGGCGGCAGCGTTCCAGACAGGCCGCGGTCTCCGGCAGGCCGAGGCCGAGCAGATCGATGAATTCGATCTCCGGCAGGGAGTCAAAGATGGGCTGGGCGTAGAGCTCGTCACCCGGACCACCCAGCATCACCACAGTCGCGCCCGGCATCACCCCGTCCGGCCCGGTGAAGCGGAGGATGAATTCGGCAAACTTCTCCGCCGGCCAGACCTTGAATATCCACGAGGCTGACGGGCAGATCGCCAGATACGGCCCATCACCGGGCACTCGCGCCTCTGCTTCGGCCCGCACCGCGTCTGAGAAATGGAGTTTGGGATCAGGCGCCGGGACCAGCTTGAGCACGCTGGCGGCCTCCTCGACCTTGGGTACCGGCACAGCGCTCTGGCTGAGAATGCGGCGCTCCCTGGCGCGCAGGAACCAGGCGGTACCGGAACAGCGCAGATCGACGACCAGATCCCATTTCACATCAACGGTTTCGCGCCACAAATCCCACCAGTGCAGGCCGGCTTTCTTCTTGCGCATCACGATGATGCGCTCGAGGCGCGGCGTCTCGGTGAAGAGCGAAGCGGCGAGCGGACCGCAGGCAATCGTGAAATGCGCCTCGGGGCGGGTACGCACGAGATGGTCGAGCACGCCGGAATTGATGATGGCGTCACCGATCCGGGTCGATGTGATGAAGAGGACGCGTTGCATGGGCACCGCAGATAGCGCGACGCGAAGGGCTTGGCCAGAGACGGACGCAATGCCATATCGGAGCCATGAACCAGCCCGCCTCCCTGCCCTTCGCCCTGCCCGACCGCCAGATCATCTCGGTCGCCGGCCCCGATGCCCGCGACCTGCTGCAACGCCTGATCACCGCCGATGTGCTGACATTGTCGGCCGGCACTTGTCGGCCCGGCGCCCTGCTGACCCCGCAGGGCAAGATCCTGGTCGATTTCATGATGTTTGCCGACGGCGACACGGTCTGGCTGGACGTGCCGGCCGGCGCCGCCGACGGCCTGTTGAAGCGGCTGACAATGTTCAAACTGCGGGCCAGGGCCGAGATTGTCCTCAACACCGATATCCTCGCCCTGTGGTCAACCACGCCATTTCCGGGCAGCTGCGAGGACCCGCGCCTGGGCGGGCGGGTCCATCGCGGCTTGGGCGAGGCGGCGAGCGAAACGCGTGCCATCGACACAATCGAGATCGAGGCCGGCATCCCGGCCTTCGGTCGCGATTATGGCGAGGCCGAAGTCTTCCCCACCGACGTCAATCTGGACGCATTCGGCGGTGTCGGCTGGAAGAAGGGCTGTTTCATCGGCCAGGAAGTCGTCTCCCGCATGAAACGCCGAGGAACGATCCGCAAACGCTCCCTGCCCGCCACCTTCGCCGCCGAAGCTCCGCCGCCCGGCACCGCCGTCATGGCCGGCCCGACCACGGTCGGCGCCATCTCTTCGTCCAGCGGCCACCACGCCGTCATCCTCGCCCGCCTCGACCGCCTGCGCGCCGCCGAGCATTATTGCGAAGCCGACGGCCAGGAAGCCAATATCGTCGTCCCGGACGAGTTCTGGGCCGACCTGGAAGCCGCGCCGAAGGTCTAAATCTGGCGGAACAGGCCCTTCCCCAGACCCCGGGTCAGGTCGGGTCGGGGCGCAGCGACAATCCAGCGGGTCTCGTCCGGGCGAGGACCTGCATGCGCGCCTGCACTGTCCTGCCGCAGCCATGGAAGGGCGGCAGAACGGGTCTGTACTCAGGCTCCCGAATAAACTCCTAGATAGCGCCAGAATCCAGCCTATCTATAAGTATAGTTTCAACAATTCGACCGACATTAACCATTCGTTAGCCAGCCCGGACGCTAGTGGTCTCCAATAAATACAGATACTTAACGCAAGGTGGCATCCATGTTCGGTTCTACTCGCAGAGACTCGTCAAATTCCGAGGCCATCATGTCGGCCCTGGACACATCGATGGCCATCATCGAATTCCGGCCCGACGGCCACATCCTGACGGCCAACCGGAATTTCCTGGCCCTGACCGGATACCGACTGGACGAGATCAAGGGCCAGCATCACCGCATCTTCGTGGCGCCGGACGAGACGGCGCGCCCCGCCTACCAGGCATTCTGGGACAAGCTGGCCGCCGGTGAGTACGTCTCGGACGAGTTCAAGCGCTTCGGCAAGGATGGCTCCGAAGTCTGGATTCGCGCCACCTACAATCCGGTCTTCGCGGCTGACGGGTCAGTGCGCAAGGTAATCAAGTTCGCAACCGATGTGACCGACGAAAAGACGCGCCACTTTATCCAGCAAGGCAAGTTGGAAGCGATCAGCCGGACCCAGGCAGTCATCGACTTCGAGTTGGACGGCACAATCATCAGCGCCAATCCCGCCTTCCTGTCGACGATGGGCTATGAAGAGTCCGAAATCATCGGCCAGAAACACGCCATGTTTGTCGAGCCCCAGACACGGGAGAGCGACGAGTATCGCGCCCTGTGGGCCAAGCTGAATGCCGGCGAGTTTGTCTCCGACCAGTTTCGCCGTGTCGGCAAGGGCGGCAGGACGATCTGGATCCTGGGCAGCTACAATCCGATCTTCGACCCGACCGGCAAGATCCTGAGAGTGGTAAAATTCGCCACCGACATCACCGCCGATGTCGAACGCCGCCAGATGCGCGAAAGCGCCATGCAGGAGGTCGAACGCGACATCACCGGCATCGCCGCCAGTGTGACACAGTCAACCAGTCGATCGACCGAGATGTCGGCAACCAGCCAGCAGGCCAGCAGGCCAGCATGGGCGTGCAGGAAATCGCTGCCGGTATCGAGGAGTTGGCCGCTGCCGCCAGCGAGATCACCCAGCAATTGGGCCGCGTCACCGAAGTCACCGCCAATGCAGTCGAAACTGCGCGTGTGACCAATGAGATCATCAGTGGCCTGTCGGAAAGTGCCAAGTCCATCGGCGATGTGGTCGCCCTGATCAACGGCATTTCGGAACAAACCAACCTGCTCGCCCTCAACGCCACCATTGAAGCGGCCCGGGCCGGTGAAGCCGGCAAGGGCTTCGCTGTTGTCGCCTCGGAGGTCAAGGAACTGGCCAATCAAGCCGCGTCGGCGACCGGCAAGATCTCGGACCAGATCGAGACCATGCGCAACTCGACCGCCCAAGCGGTCAACGCGATCGACCAGATCAGCACCACAATCAGCGAGATCGATGAGGTCACCACCTCGGTCGCCGGAGCCACCGAGGAACAGACCTCGGTCACCTCGGAACTGTCCGCCAGCATGCAGCATGTAGCGTCCGGCGTCGCCTCGATCAATGACGGCATCGCCGAATTTGCAGAGACCAGCCGATCCATCGACAGCGCGACCCGCAATCTCCAGACCGCCGCCTCGGCGCTGGTCTGACCCCGACTCGCGGCCAGCGTTTCCGGCCGGGCCTGCACGTCTGGCTTGGCAGACCGCGCTAATCACGCTGGATTGTGTCCGACGGCCACAAGGACCCATCCATGAACCAGCGCTGCGCCTGGGTGAATTCGCCCGATCCGATCTATGCCGCCTATCACGACACCGAATGGGGCGTGCCGGAGTATGACAGCCGCGCCTTGTGGGAAAAGCTGTTGCTGGACGGCTTCCAGGCCGGCCTCGCCTGGATCACCATATTACGCAAGCGCGACACCATGCGCCTCGCCTTTGACGGTTTCGACCCGGACCGGATCGCCGCCTATACCGATACCGACCGCGAACGCCTGCTGGCCGATCCCGGCATCATCCGCTCGAAATCCAAGATCGACGCCGCCATCGGCAATGCGAAAGCCTATATCGCCATGCGCGAAAACGGCGAGGACTTCGCCGATTATCTCTGGGCTTTCGTCGGCGGCGAGCCGATCCAGAACAGCTATGCCAGCCTCGCCGAAGTGCCGACCAAGACGGCACTGTCAGAGACGATCTCGAAAGACCTGAAAAAGCGCGGTTTCAAGTTCGTCGGCCCGACGATTGTCTACGCCTTCATGGAAGCGGTGGGCATGGTCAATGATCACGAGGTGACCTGCCCGCGGCATGCGGCTGTGAAAGCGTTGGTGAGGTAGGAAATCACCCTCATTTTTCCCGGACGAAGACCCGGCAAAAATGGTGAGTGAATGGGCGCCCGCGCACACCCCGCCTTAAATCCCTTGCCGAGAGAGAGCCGTATTCGCTTCTGGAGGTCAAGGGCGCCGCAGGCGCCGCTCCGCGGGCAAGCCCCTTGAGCTCCAGAAGCGAATACGGCCCGCTGGCTGACAAGGGATGTATGGGTCAATCCGCGCGTCGCGCGGACATCTAAACGCCCGCCCGTCCAAGACACTCTTGCCCACCCGTGCGGACCGGATAAACTCCCCCCATGCGCCGGCTGGGGAGCCCGCATTGGAGCGTGTCATGCGCATCATCCTGATTTGTCTGTCTGCCATCTTTCTCACCGGCTGTGCCTGGCTGAGCGAAGGGCGCGACCCCAATCTGCCCTCTGCTGCCGAGATGGGGGCCGGCGAGTGCCGTCCCGCCGGTCCGCACGACCCTGCCGCGCCCGGTGAATGGGTCTGCGATGACGGCGATGGCGATGTCGAAATGCGCCCCCGCCACCGCGTCGAAAACCCGCAATAATGGCGTAAAACTCCCTACCCGGCCGCCAGCGCCTTGGCGTGATGGCGCAGATGATCCTCGATGAAGCTGGCGATGAACCAGTAGGAATGGTCATAGCCGGGATGGCGGCGGACGGTTACGGACTGGCCGGCCTCCCGGCAGGCCGCCTCGAACAGCTCCGGGCGCAATTGCCCGTCGAGGAATTGATCGGCCTCGCCCTGGTCGATCAGGATCATCTGGTCGGTCGGCTGCCGTTTGACCAGCTCGCAGGCATCATGTTCGCCCCAGGCGGGGCATTCATCACCGAGATAGGCCGCAAACGCCTTTTGTCCCCAAGGGACTTTCGTCGGTGCCACGATAGGGGCGAAGGCAGAGACCGAGGCAAAGCGGCCGGGCAGGCGGAAATTGAGCGTCAGCGCGCCATGGCCACCCATGGAATGCCCCATGATGCCCTGACGCTCCAGATCGGCAGGAAACTGCGAGCCGATCAGGGCTGGCAATTCATGGGCGATATAGGTTTCCATCGAAAAATGCGGCGTCCAGGGCTGTTCGGTGGCATCGAGATAGAAGCCGGCGCCCTGCCCCAGATCATATCCCTCATCATCGGCCACATCCTCGCCGCGCGGTGAGGTGTCGGGCGCGACCACCATCAGGCCGAGCTCGCTGGCGACGCGCTGGAGGCCGGATTTCTCCATCACATTTGACCAGTTGCAGGTCAGACCCGACAGGAACCAGACGACCGGCACCGGACCCTTTTTGGCTTGGGGCGGCGTATAGACCGCAAAACGCATCGGCCCGTTGCAGGCCTCGCTGCCATGGTCATGGACGGACAAGGTGCCGCCAAAGGAAGTCCAGCTGGAGATGGGGGTGATGGGGGTGATGGGGGTGAGGGTCACGGGGATGGCTCCGGATTGATGGGAATGTCGCCGAGATAGACGCTTCTCCAGCGATTGTCCCCGGCGATACACGCCAGAAGTCGCTTGTCAGCCGTCAGCAGATCATGGCCGAGCCGGCGCGCGAGGCTGAGATAGAAACAGTCATAGCCGGGATGGTCGAGCTCGACGGCCAAGGCCGCCGCCTCCGACGCCAACTCGACCATCGGCGTCAGGCGTACCAGGCGCGGAAGGCGGTTGACCGCGGCTCCGCAGTCCGCTGCGGACAGGTCGCCGCGGCGAGCATATTTCCACAGGGCGTTGGATTGCTCTGCGAGGATCAGGCTGGGCGCGTGGAAGTCAAAACGGTCCAGCGTCGCGACAGCCTGCTCGGTCAGAACATCGTTGACGAACCACTTCACCACAACCGACGCATCGACGACGACGGGTTTCACCGGTCCCGGTCCTCACGAATAATGTCAGTCGCATCCTTGAAAGCCGGTCGTGAGCGTTCGCGCATACCCTTGGCAAAATCGACAAAGCCTTCGCGGTCTGCCAACGCCGTTTCGGCCAGCACCTCGCGCAGGAATTGCTCCAACGACTTATCGTCCCGCGCCGCCATGCGCTTGAGATTGGCGACGACCGCGTCGTCGAGATTGCGAATGATGACCTGGCCCATCGGCGCCTCCTGATAGCGCGATGATATCATGATGGGGCGAGGTGGTGAATGGGTGGAGTCTGGAACCTCACCCATCGCGCGAGCGAGCTCCCAACACTCCGTCATCAAGTCAGTTGGGGTGATTTGAGATATTCGTCTCTGATTCGAGCGTTTGCGATGACGATGAGTTTTCGTGCGACGGCTGTCAGGGCGAGGCGTTTGGGTTTACCGGCGGCGAGGAGTTGG
>Ga0209475_10000848_pt1 | contig 47339 bp, 40 predicted proteins | sample tdDd471_FD_187128 | JGI IMG/M metagenome (GOLD analysis project Ga0209475, IMG submission 187128) | Marine sediment microbial communities from the Atlantic coast under amendment with organic carbon and nitrate - tdDd47.1 (SPAdes)... | ecosystem: Environmental > Aquatic > Marine > Coastal >... | reverse complement strand
TTTTAACAGCATTAATTTTAAAATCTCTGCTGAATACTCTGCGTTTTTTCATCTCGTGTTCCTTTTTAATTGTAAGTTAAGTATTTTACACCGTTAACTCACTGTCCAGCTTTTTGGGTACACTCCAGTTATTATAATAGGGGTTGATATTAAATGATATTTTATTACTATTTACGTACTCTTCCATATCGAATTTTTCCCAATCATCTAAATAATATCCGATTAAGCCACCTACTCCTCCAAATACGATACAACTAGTTAGCACTACTTGAAGCCGACCTGAAAGAGAACGACTATCTGCTAAACCATATATTAATACTGGAGTAACAGTACCAAGTATCAAACCAGTAACTAAATGGTCCCCAACTATCTCTTCATAATACTTGATATTCATTAATGGTATTTTGTTCCCAAATTTGCTAGTACTATTGTTTAAGTATAAATTACTATCCAAAATAGACCAATCGTTTGAGTATATTAATTTATAATGACCTTTTACTCTAAACTTAATCTCTTTATTTGATTGTTTTACTTCCAAACTATAAGATAATTGAAAGGATAAGATTATAATTATAATGTATATAAATTTCATTTTTTCACCATTTTAAAACAATTCTACATTTTTTTTATTATCAAAACCTTCCGAAGGTTTCATAACCTTCGGAAGGTTCATCTCGTTTTAAATTACCATTTTATAAGTGTATTCGGTAACCATTCTTCTACTTTCTTTTTTTCTTCCTCTGAAAAATTATTCACTGTTAGGTGTAAAAATTTTAAATTATCTTTTAAATTTTTAATACTCTCTGGTAATTTCGTTAGCTGATTATTATCTAATCTAAGTTCTTCCAATTTTTTTAATGAACCAAAATTATCAGGTAAATTTATGAGTATATTATTTTGTAACATTAATATTTTCAAATTTTCTAGGTCTGAAAAATTATTGGGTAAGTAGCTTATTTGGTTGTTATATGCAACTAAACTAACTAACGATTTCAAATTACCAAAACTTTCTGGAAGACTATTTAGTTGATTACTAGAAATAATGAGTGATCTCAAACTTTTAAGTGAGCCAATACTTAAAGGCAAACTTGTTATTACATTATTCTGAACAAATATTTCTTCTAATTTATCTAATTCGCCAATTCGTTCTGGTAAAACAGTTAATTTATTCGATAGCAATTCTATATATTGTAATTTTTTTAAATCCCCTATCTCTTCAGGCAATACTATTAATTCATTATGATTTGCTTTTAGACTGAATAAATTTGATAACTGCCCTATACTTGTTGGTAAAGTATTTAATTTATTGTTATTTAAATCAATATCAAACAATTTAATTAAATTTCCTATATTTTTCGGTAAACTTGTTAGTTGGTTATTGGTTAAATATAGTCTTGTTAGGCTTTCTAATTTTCCTATATTTTCCGGCAAACTTGTTAGTTGGTTATTCGTCAAATCTAATCTTGTTAGGCTTTCTAATTTCCCTATATTTTCCGGCAAACTTGTTAGTTGGTTATTCGTCAAATCTAATCTTGTCAGGTTTTCTAATTTTTCAATATTTTTAGGAATATTTTTTAATATATTGTTGTTAATCATTAATTCTTTTACATTTTTCAAATAAAAAATACTCTCTGTGATATCAGAAAATTGATTATAATCTAATTTTAGCAGTTCTAATTTTTGAAGATTTTTTATTTCCTCGGGCAAGCTCGTAAAACTGTTTGAAGTCAAATTTAGTTCATTTAGATTAGATAGTTCTCCAATACTTGCAGGTAATGTTTTAAGATTGTTATACTCCAAAACAATCTTTTGTAAATTTTTCAGGTTTCCAATACAATCAGGTATTTCATCTAACCATTCACGAATTAAGTAAATTGAATTAATTAGATTCCCATCATATAATATACCGTTGATACTACATTTCCAATCTCCTTCCTCATAAGGCATTTCAACAGCATAACCTTCTCTATTAATTTCTAATTCACCAAATTCTGGAATATTATCAGGAACAATAAATTCAATTAAATCATTTTCCCATTTAATTGTTTCTATCTCTTCCCCATTCAAATATAATTTATAATCTGAATTTTTATTATTCCCAAAATATTTTCCTTCAATTCTTGCTGTATCCAATGAAGTTATATATAAAGTATCAAACCTAACATAAGGCTCCAGAATATTATTCACTGAAATATCCAACAATATATCACCAATATCTTTAGATTCTCCTACGCCGTTCGGACTTGTCTCACTAATCTTTGTCGAACCATAAATATCGAAAAATGCTTCAATTTCTAATTCTCCTCCATTTGGTGTTAATAATTCAAATCTACCTTCTTCATCAGTAATTATCGAATTTTGAAAAGTATATGTTATGCCTTTCTGCACCACTTTTGCACCTACAATTGGAATAGCATTTTTTTCTGGAGAACCATCATGCCCCATTACTCTTCCAACTATTTTAGCAGTCTGTTCATAAGGCATATCCCAATTCCATTTTGTAAAATGAGAAACTTCAGCGACATAAAATCCATTTTCTAAAGTTCCTATTCCTTCTTCTGTCCATTCTGCTTTTATTTCGTCGTAATGCCACATTGGGATAGTAGCAGGTGGGTTGTTGGGTGGTGCTTGGATTTTTATAATAGATTTCGCACCATCTTTCAACTGTACCTTATTCCCGCCAGAACTCAAGGATACATCTATAAACCCAAAAGATTCTATCGCAGTTACAGAACCATCTTCTCTTTTTCCTTTAAATTCTCCAGGAAAGGTATTCAAAAATTCGGGTTCAGTAATGAGAAATGGAGTAACATCGACTCTTACATCTCCAGTAACTTCGCTACCATCTTCGAATATAAAAGAATTAGCAGGAAACTCAACATAAAACTCATCTTCAGAAATCACGCCTCCATCTTGACCTATATTTTCTGTTATAGCAATTGGAAATAGGTTTGCATCTACCCTACTCGGAATGTCTTCCCTAACATTTACTACTTTCTGATTTCTCGTATATCCATTCTTCCTAAACCATATTCTTTTATTATCACCCTCACTAACCTCATCTAATACATACTTCCCTTCCGAATCAGTCAAAGTAGATTTTTCTCCAAAAAATACAGTTACGCCAGCCAAAGCCTGCCCAGACTTGTCCTTTACAAAACCCAAAACTCTGGATTTACCATAGGTTTCAGTAATGTCAAGGTCTTTTATATCAGGTTGTTTATCATCAGGAATAGTAACATCATTCTCATCTTTACAAGAATAAAACAATACCATAACTATAACAATCATTATAGAAATTAAACTAATTTTTTTCATTTTTTCACCATTTTTAAAACATAGTTACACGAATATAATAAAATTCAAGGAGTTAGCAGATATAAAAAATATTAATTGTAATAGCATTCTACTTTGAATTCCATTCTTTAGGTCTATAAACTTCCCAACCACTTGCTAATTTTACTTTAGAAGTAAACTGAGAAGCTTTCAATATTTTTCTACCAATTACTAAATTTCCTTTAGATACAATCTTTAATTGTTCATTACTCCTTTTAGGAGGAAATGCAACCAACACTCTTTTATTACTTATAAATTCATTTATTATTTCAATGGGAGGGACTAAGTCTGTATCACCGGATATTAAAAATGCACAATCGAATTTATCTAAAAAAGCATCTTTTAATAACTGACTTGCAATATTTACATCAGTTTTCTTTTCATTATAATTATACCATTTATTATTACAACTTAAACATTCTGCAATATTTCTTTGATAGTGTCCATAATATATTTCTGTTTTTGTACTATCTATTGCATCTAAATATATATTTTGTCTTTTTTGTTTTTCTTGATTATTACTAACTCGGCTAGTAAAATATTTAACAGAAATTAGTTCTTGAGATTCTTTCAGCATATTCAAAACTAGTTTATATGGGTTTAACCACCTATAATCATCAAAGCCCTTTGCTCTTAGTCCAAAATATAAATTGAATCCATCAATATATGCGATTATCCGCTCTTTAGAAATTTTATCTTGCATTTTATTAAACTTTTTAATATTTTTGTAACACCATAACATCACATAGGATAGTATCCTATGTCCGACGCTCCGAAAGGGGCGTTTCTCTTTTTAAATTGGAAATAACTGCCTTTTATTATAAATAAAAATTCTTTTTATAATTATCTGCAATAAGTTAATAAAACTTAATTAAATAAACAAACTTCAAAGTTCCATATATTATATTTGGAATTGATAAATGTTTAATAATCTAATAAAAAAAACAGTACTTATAATTAAATAAGTACTGTTTTTGATTTATAATTCTCTTTGACTTAGATGTGTATTTTTATTGACTAAAATTTTAAATAGCTAGTTTAACTTCCTATTCAATCATATTAGGAGACAAAATATTTACGTCATATTTGCTATTCCTACTTTCTAATTGTTATTTAGGTATTTAAAACTCTATTCTTAATAAACATTAAGTTTTCCCTTTTTTCAGAGAATAAAGTTAACGAAAAGTCAATGTCCATTAAAACTCCTCATTTGTTGAACAACAATCGCTTAAATATACGAAAAGAATTTTAAATTATTATAAAAAAAATATTTTTTTATAAATTATTTTAGTGCTTTATGAATTTCTTCTAATATTTCTTCTTCTCCGCCGGGAGCATAACCGTTGTGTTCCCATACTAATTCGCCTTTTCCGTTAAAAAGGAAAGTATGCGGTGGGTTACTTACATTCATTGCTCTGAAGAAGTCTTTGTTTTCGTCTAATAGAACATCGTATTTCCAGCCTCGCCCTTTTACGAAAGGAGCAACTCTACGGCTGTTTCTCGAATCATCAATAGAAACTGCAAAGATTTTGATTCCTGTTTCATCTTGCCATTCTTCGTAAACTTCGTTTATAGCGTTTAGTTCTTTGATACATGGCTTGCACCAAGTAGCCCAAAAATTAATAATATAAGGCTTACCATCGTTAGAAATTTTGGAAGAATTAAACTTTTTACCTTTTAATGTTTTCAGGTCAACTTTAGGAAGAGTACTGCTATCTTTTGCAAGTGAAATTGAAAAAATTAAAAACAAAAGTATAGAAAATATTTTTATTGTTTTCAAAATTGCTCCTTAATTTATTATATTTGAAAAAGTAATATACGGGACAAACGAATATAATACATAAAATTTATTTTACATAAAATTAGTTGATATATAATTAATTGTAACGAAAATAAATAATATTTGTTCTTGGACGTATATGACAAGACGAATTAGTAAAAAATAAAAAAGGAACTTTATGAAAAAACTTATTACAATTATTGCAACAGTGTTTTTTGCACTTAGTTCGATTGCGGTAGCAGATGATTTGGAAATTCTTTATGGTGAGACTGATATCTATTATTTGATGGATACTAATGATGAGTGGAACACTTATTTGGATTCGCATTTTGACTTGCTTAATACAACTAATAGAGAAATTGAGCTTGCGACAACATTTATAATTGACAATTTATATGATGGGCATTTACTTTCATTTTGTTATGAGCTTTGTTACAACGTGCCAAAATCTGGTGAATTTAATATACCAGATAATATTATATTGCCTCCTGGGAAAACAGTTAAAGATGTATTGCAAGGGACAGATATAAAAATTACCATAGAAACGCAAGAGTACCCAAATCCACGTACACCGGGCGATGGGAGTTTCAAAGTAAGGTTTTGCGAAAACTTTACTTCTAATTGTCAAACTTTGACTTTAAATTATAAGTTTTTCTTAGGACAAGTTTCAGAAGAGCCAGTTTTAGCTGCTTATGAAGATGAAATTAACTTAACAGCCGGAATGGACGAAACTACAACCAAAAAAGTTACAATAACAAATTCAGGCAAAAAGCCAGTAGAAATTACAGCATCAAGCCTAATTGGTGATGATGCAACGTCGTTCAGTATAATAGACGATACACAGTTCCCTATTACTCTTGAAAGAGGTTATTCTCATTCATTGGAAGTGAGTTTTAGTCCAAATACTGAAAAAATGGAACAAGCTTTTTTAACATTCGAATCAAATGCTGAAAACTCTAATGACTTTAAAATTTCTTTAAAAGGAAATGAACAATTATCAGTAGCTGACGAAGCTCTAAAGAGTACGAAAGTATATCCTACGCCTGCGAGTAATATATTAAATGTAGAGATGTCTAAATTATATAACGATTGTTCTATCTTGATTTTTGACGTAGCTGGAAATAAATTAATAGAACAAAACCTTACTCAATCAAATCAAATTTCGATAGAAAAATTATCTGTTGGTTCATATTTTTATAAAATTAAAAATGGCTTAGATTATTCAGATGCAGTATCATTTGTAGTGGTTAGATGAGTTATTAAAAATAATCAACTTTAATTTTTAAATTTTGAAGTCTATCTGTATTAATTTATTGATAGACTTTTTTTATATTAAACTATTACATTTCTTAAAATCAATATTTTGATATATTTATTCAAATCGTTTAAGATATAATTAACAACTTTTGTAACTTTTGTTGAAAACTCTTGTTATGAAAGAAAGGCCAACAAACAAATATATATGAAAAAAAGTTTCGAAGAATACGGCGACGAAAAACTTTATTATTTGCTCTGCGAAGAAAATGAAAATTCGGATAGAGCATTTGCAGAGTTATATGCAAGGCACTCCTCACGGGTGTTCGCATATTGTCGTAGATTTTTAGGAAACAAGGAAGAAGCCCAAGATGTATTCCAAGAAACATTTATAAGGTTTCATCAGTCGAGCTCAAAGGATAGAGTGATGACAAATGTGCCTGCATATATACTTAGAATTGCCAGAAATTTATGCGTCAATTCGAAAAGAAAAGAAAAATCCCACCTTACTTTTGAAGATTATATGGTGGGAGATGACGACGAAAGCAAATCAGACAAAGATGAACTACTCGAATTAGTAAAAACTGCTTTAGAAGTTCTACCGGATAAGTATAAAGAAATGTTTATCTTGAGAGAATATGATGGGATGTCTTACGCTGAGATAGGTGAAATCACTGATGAAAGTGTATCGACGGTTAAGGTTCGAATTTATAGGGCAAAACAAAAAATAAGGGAAGTTTTATCACCTTATATTAATGAACTGGAAAAATTTAATAAATGAATGTAACTTTATTAAAAAAACCTTGTTATTGCAATTAGAAAGAATAATGGTATTTTATTATGAACGAAAATTTACATAACACACCATCGGAATGGCTAACATTTATGTTAGACGGCGAGCTGGACAAAACCCAAGAAGCAGAATTATATTCTCAGCTTGGAAATGACCCTGCACTTCAGTCAGAAATGAATGAATTAATAGCTATCTCGAAGTCAGTAAAAAAAGATACTGAAGCGTTTACGCCTCCACTTTCAGCCACAAAAAATATTTTTGAAACTCTTGGTATTAATAATCCTGCTACTTCTGCAGCTTCTTCCAACTCAGCCTCTATTCTTGGGGTTTTATCTAAATTTTGGAAGCCTGTTGCAGCGGGTATCACTACCTCATTAGTTGCACTTTTAGTGTTTTTCAACTCTGATGATAAGCCTGCTGATAGACAATTAGAGTCTAATTTAATTGAAAATGAGTCTTCTGCGATTGTTAGCAAAATAGATAATAATAATAGTCAAAAAATTGATGATAATAAAAATTTAGCTTTGCTTTCGGGCAATGATGAAACTGAAAGTTCTGGCCAAGCAGATAACTCTGATAATTCTGAAAGCAGAATAAATAGTAATAATTATCTGGAGAGAACAAACAATCAGGATAATCAATATTTAGATAATACTAATTCATCAGACCAAATTGAGAATGTTTTAAATGATGATGAAGTTAATGCTGCAAAAAACATAAATATTACTTCTGCAAATAGAATAAGTTTAGTAAATGACTTTGTAAATCCATCGAATTCTGAGTTGTGGCAATTTGAATTAAATGATAATCAAAAACGAAATAATATTTCGACATTGAATTTAAGGCTTGTTCTTAATGGCCGTTCTTCTCAAGCTCAATCTAACTTTGCTGTTGGCGGAGAAATAAGTAAATATTTGAAAAATGACTTTAGTTTGTCTGCTGGATTAGAAATAGTTAATAACCCATTGCGTAAGATAGATGGGAATGCAGTTAGCCTAAATCCAGCTGGATATTTAAACTTAGGTATCGAATATAGCTTTAATGACTTTACACCTTATGTTAAAAATGGTATTGGTAGATTTGAGCAATTCTTTACATATAAATTAGAAACTGGTATATCATATAATATTTATCAAAGATTAGATTTGAATGCAAGTTTTGATGTAAATATGTTTATCACACAACCAGATAACTTTGAGAATTATATTAAAAATCCTACGGCGTTTAGCTTCGGATTCAAATATGGAATTTAGTAATTGATTGTAATTACTTCAAAAAAATGACATACTATACCTCCCTATATAATAAAATACCGATATTTTTTCTCCTTTAAAATGTCGGTATTTTTTTTGCCTTGCAAATTCGTCTAATAAATTAGTATTAAATAGTTCTTAATTGTCAGATTTATAAAAATATCCATCTTTGAATGCGTTTAGAACAGTTTTAATATTTTCAAGAGAATTGCATCGCATAAGCCATCTTAGAAGATAACCCCAAGGGCGTATCCATCGCACCATACTGCTTCCATTAAGCACATCAATTGCAATCAAATTTCTAATCATATAGTAGTGTTTCCAAGAAAACTCCAGATTCAAATCAGGTGCTTCTAATTTTCTATTTAACTTTGCACTACTTACCATTTTCAAAGTAAATCCGGCTTTAATCGCTCGAATTGAATATTCGGTATCATCGCCATATATAAAGAATTTATTTTCTGGATAGCCAATTTTTTCTATTACATTTCTGTGAAATAATGGTCCTTCGAATGTTAATCCTTGAACGCAAGTTTCTTTATTTTTTATGTCGTCATCTGATATTATTTTAGACCATATACTTTTAAATGGATTTGACATATTTACTTTTATTATTTCGCTTAGAAATGGTTTATTTTCTGGGGTGTATCTCAATGCTGATTTGACTTCATTTTCATTTGGATTTTCCATTAGTACTTCTAAGCAGTTTAGCTCGGGCTCTACATCATCGTCCATCACCCAAATCCAATCATAATCCATAGTATAGGCAGTTTTCATTGAAGTATATTGACCTCCGGAGCTTCCTAAGTTTTTCTGTTTAATGGTGATAATATCTTGTTGCTTGCTTAACCACTCTTCTGTGCCGTCAGTACTTGAATTATTAACTACTATAATTGCATCAGGTTTTAAAGTTTGATTTTTTAGTGATGATATCAATGGTTTTAATAAATCTAATCTATTAAATGTAACTAAAACTGCTGCGATTTTATTTGATTTCATAAATATGTCTATTCTTGTTATTTATTATGTACTTATCAACGGCGAAAATTCCTTCTTTATGGCTTGGGAGTTCTACTAATTCTATTGCATTTTCTTTGCCAAGGATTTTATAATCATCATGTTCGGTAGATAGAGTAAGTATAGATAAGTCTTTAATTGAAGCTGCGAATACTGGGAGCTGCATAATCATATTTTTTCTATGATTAAAATATTGACCAATGTATGGAACATTATAAATGTTAATACTTTTCAAAGATGTTTCTTCTTCCATTTCTCTTTTTGCTGCTGTCAATGCACTTTCATTTTTTTCAATTTTACCTGTTATTACTTGCCAAATTCCTGGATATATTCTAAGATTTTCACTTCTTTTTAAAAGTAAATGTTCGTTGCTTTCGAAAGAAAATAAATGAAGTTGAATTGTATTGAAATTTCTCATAAATTAAACTTTGTATTCAGAAATTTAATGAAATTATTAAAATCATATTCCCAATTATATTTTGATTTATAAAACTCGAAGGCATTCTTTCCCATTTTATCTAAATCTTTGCTAACAATTAACTCGATTGATTCCTTCAAAGTTTTAGGATTGCTACAATCTGCTACTATACCACAATTGCCTTCTTCGACTATTCGCCTCATTGGAATTGCATCTGCTACAACAACGGGAATACCATACGCCATATAATCAAATAATTTATTGGATATTGTATTATTAATATGGTCATCAATTACATAGGGTAGTATGCCAATATCAGTATTTAGATATAAGCGTTTTAATTCTGAGTGATCATATTTTCCATAAATATGAATATTTGAATAATCTTCTGCATATTTTTTAATACTTTCTAATTCTGGTCCGTCTCCGTAGATATTTAATAAGTATTTTGAATTGTCTAATAATGCTACGGCATCTATAAGAATTTCCAAATTGCGTTCTGTATTTACGAAGCCATGATAACCTAAATTTATTGTTTTTTTATTGTTTTCTGTGTTTGGTAAATCTTTGGTATCATCAATATTTTTTTCAATGATTTTGTTTAGATTGATTGAAGGAGTATTATGTAAAACAAAAAGGAATTCTTTATTAAAATTATATACTTTTGTAAGTCTTTCATTTTGCTCTTGGCATACTGTGATTACACCATCAATATACTTTAATGAGTTTCTTTCTATCCTATCTGCGAGCTTAACTTTATAAAGTAAAAACCGCCGGAACCAAGTTGAATTATATTTTTTCCAACCTTTCATAACCGCAGGGTAATTCTCTGCCATATCCATAAGGACTGGAATATTATTTTTTTTACCAATTTTAGCTGATGCAGTAGCTAGCATTATCTCTCTGACAATAATTAAATGCGGTTTGATTTCGTTTACTGCATTATTTATAGCTTTTTTCCAAAATAAATTGAATGAAACGGGAATATATTTAGAGGATATTTCATTAAAACCAATCCTTATAATATTTATACCACCAATGGTTTCACGTTCTTTTTCTTCCCCCCCCCATTTGCATATTATATATACATCATAATTTTGCAAACTCATTGAGTTACAAATTTTTTCAATTCTTACATCCCATGGGTAAGCAGATTTCCAGATATATAATACTTTTTTTTTCAATATTTTAATTTAATGGTTAAAATAAATATTTGACTGCGATAAACCCACCGACTAATAATGCCAAAAAGGCAATAGACAATTTGTCAAAATATTGTTCGATTTTATCTTTTATTTGTGGTCCGAATTTCCAAATCATTCCGCCAACTAAGAAAAATCTACCTGCTCTCCCTAAGGAAGATACTACAATAAAAGGTAATAAATCCATATTGATTGCACCAGAGATAATCGTAGCTACTTTATAAGGAATGGGAGTGAAAGCAGCACCAGCTAAGAACATAATGCCGTATTCATCATAGAGAAGTTTAAATTTTTCTACGGAGTCTTGTTTTCCGAGGGTCTCAATAATTGGATTACCGACAGTATCCATAAGAGCATAACCAATATAATAACCGAATACGCCGCCAAGTACTGAGCCTAAAGTACAGAATAATGCAGCTTTAAAGGCTTTTTTAGGATTGGAAACTGCGATGGCTATAAGCAGAACATCTGGTGGGATTGGGAAAAATGATGATTCCATAAATGACAATGCAAATAGCCACCACATTGCTGAAGGTCTATCTGCGAATGCCTCCATCCAGTCTTTCATTTTTCTCATTAATTCGATAATTTTTTTCAATTTAATTCTCTATTATTAAAAATTTTATTTATTATTATATCTTGTATTATAAAATTAGATTTACGTTGGTTTTTTGAATAATTTTATAATTGAGATACAAAATTAAGATTATTTATTAACTATTCATACATTCTGTTTCACTTTATATTTTTTTTTGTTAATTTGAGTATTATGGAAAATGAAAATAGAAGAATAGATTTGAACACTGACGGGCAAGATAAAGTCAATAGTTACGAAAGGGCTGCAAAGTATTTAATCACCATTGGTGGTATAATACTACTTAGTGGTGTGGTGATTTTTTATCTTCCAGAGGCTGAAATCAATCGTTTTGGTGCTTTCGGCGAATACTTTGGTGGAATTGTTGGTTCATTTTGGGCATTAGCTGGTGTTGTATTATTTTATGCAGCATTGAAAAAGCAGGGACTTGAGTTTCTTATGCAAAGAGAACAACTTGAGCTTCAACGAAAAGAATTAAAGCTACAAAGAGTAGAAACAGAACTTCAGCGTAAGGAGTTTGAACGACAAACACAGCAATTAGTTACACAGAATGAAACTTTAGCTATTCAAAAATTTGAAAATACTTTTTTTCATCTATTAAACTTGCACAATGATATAGTAAATTCGAATGAAGCGAGGGATTTAGGAAAAAAATGGGCTAAGTCGCTTTATGTTCGTTTTATTGGACATTACCAAAGAATAAGACAAAGAGATGAAGCTTTGTCATCTATTGAGGCAGTTAAGAAGGCTTATGAACGTTTTCCAAAACGTTTAGAATATTTAGATAGATATTTTAATAATCTAAGATACCTTATTAATTTTATTGATAAGGCAACAATTCCAAATAAGAAATTTTATACGGATGTTATCAAAGCACAATTTACTGTTCACGAAATGTTATTTTTCTTTTACTATGGCGTTTCAGATTTTTGCGATGACGAATATAGAAATGTACTTGAAAAATATTCTATGTTTTCGAGTATGCCATTAGACGAGCTTATTGACCGGTCGCATAAAGATATTTACTCAGATGAAGCTTTCTGTTAATCTTTTTTTTCAAATCAGAATTTTTAGTAAATCAATTGAGAATTATACTATATTTGAAAAATAATTTTAGGGACAAAAAATTAAACGGTTTTTTCAAAATATTTTTTATAGACTAGGCAGTAACGAACCCACTTTAATACCAGAAAATAATACTACCAACCATTTTCCTGATATAAACAAAATTTTACTTCTCCGCCAAGATAGGATAGGAGACCTAATTGTAACCATACCATTAATTTCTGCCCTAAAAAGAAGCTTCCCTAATATTCAAATTGATATACTTCTTGGTGTAAATAATAATTCGGCTAGGGATTTAGTGAAAAAAGATATATCAAATTTTTATTTTTATAATAAGCTAAAAATCAGTTCAATTATTCCACTTATAATAAAACTACGTAGAAACAAATATGACTTAGTGGTAGATTTATTTGACAATCCCTCATCAACATCTACTACCTTGCTTAAGCTATTAAATTCACGTCTCAAGCTTGGGTTTGAGAAAGAGAATAAAAGTATATATACACATATAGTGCCGCTTTTAAATAAAGCAGAAAATCATATAATCAGAAGAATAAATCAGCTTGCTAATCCGTTTGCAATCGACCCAAGTATGATAGACTTTCCTTTTATTGAAAGTTATTCTATTAGGATTAAAAACCAGATAGGTATAAATTTATTTGGCTCTTCGGAATCGAAATTTATTGGAGAGGAAAATGCAATTGAATTTTTACAAGAATTAGATAACAAATACCCACATCTAAAATTTATTATTTATTATCCAAAAGATAGGAAATCGCAAGCCCAATATATCTCTCAAAATTCTAACACAAAACTAAGTGATGAAACAAAAACTTTTAATGATTACATTAATGAAATATCTAAATGTCAATATCTAATTACGGCAGATACTTCGGCAGTGCATTTGGCAAGTTATTTTAAAATTCCATGTTTGGTATTTTATCAGGAAGTTAATTATTTGAAATTTGGGATTCCTTGGTATCCATTCAAAGTTGATTACCAATCTGTAGAAGTGCCTTCATTAAAAAATATTGATTTGAAGCTTGCTATTGATAAATTTGATAGATTAATTAAAGATAATTCAGAACATTAATTTAAAGTTGATTCCTAAATATATGGTATTAGTAGTCCAATCACCTTTTTGGATTAAATCTGTTAGGTATAGCATAGCCCCAATCTCTGGACTTAAAGCCCAATTCGCTTTGTCAACTTCAAAATTAAAATCATAGGAAAAAGCAATATCCATTGCCATTAGTGAATTGGCTAAGAAGTTTAATTCGCTTCCTCTGTCTTCTCCATATTTTGTAGCATCGTCGTTAGGTGCTTCAAAATATACATCTCCTACATTAAGTTCAGTTCCGTCATTGGCATTAATGTATTTTAACTCTGAACTTGAAAACAAATTATTTTTGCTAATTCCTGTGGATACATTAAGATTATTCCAAAAATTATATTCAAGAAAAACTTTAAATTTTATCATTTTAAGTGTAGTTTTGATTTGTAAATCGTAGGTTTCATCTCCGTCCCAAAAGCTAAAATTAGGTAAGGAATGCTCGCCTCTAAGCTCTCCATAGCCTATCATAACTCCAAATTTAAAATTTTCTGAACGTTTATATTGATAATAAAAATTAAAATCTGTACCCCAGCCATTATTAGAGCTAAGGTCTTTGCCTCCTAATCCTAATGTATCTAAATATATTGTTGTATTATGAGATGCAAAAGAATAATTTGAACTAAAGCCAAAATTATGATTATCGCTTCCTTCATAAGCGTTTAAGCTGATTGAAAAAATTAAAAATAGAATGGAATATAAATACTTTTTAATAACAAATCCTGGTTTTTTTAATATAATTTTTTAATAAAAAATACTTTATTTTTTTATTTCCCAGTATAGCTCTTCTTTGAGTTCGGCAATCCATTCTTTGAGCAGAGTGGATTGTTTATAATTTTTAGCTATGGACTCTATCCTATTAAAATCTTTTTCCAAATCTACTTCGTGCTGTGGGTAGAGTTTTTTGAAATACACAATATGAAAAGCAGGCTTAGTTGGGTCATTGCCATAAGGTAATGGTTCACTAATTTCGCTTTCTTTCATATTTCCGACAACTGTACGAACATTTACTGGTAACTCTCCCAGGGATAGTTTGCCCATAGAGCCGCCAAAGCCACGAGTTTTATTGTCATCGGAATATTTCTTTGCTAGTTCCTCAAAAAGTGACTCACCGCTTTCACAACGTTTTTTGAAGTCATTTAACTTTTCTAATACTTCCTCTCTGTTACTATTTTTTTCACCGAATTTAACGAGGATGTGTCTTGTGTTTATTTTATTCTCTTCTTTTGCTATAGTTTGTATTATGTGGTATCCAAAAGGAGTTTCAACTGGTAAGGAAGTCTCATCGACTTGCAAAGCGAAAGCTGCTTTTTCAAACTCTGGAAACAATCTTCCTTTTTCGAACCAGCCTTGGTCTCCACCACTGTTTGAAGTTCCAAAATCTTCGGAATTTCTACTAGCTAATTCAGCGAAGTCTTCACCTTTTATCAAGGAGTCTCTAATTGCCATAGCTTTTTTATAAGCAACTTCTTTTGCTGTATTGTCAATTTTTACGTCTAATTTGATATGAGCTATTTCATATTCGTCCGGTACCATTTGCAAGGAATCTTTGAATTCTTCGTAAAATTCACGAACTTCGCGTGGGGAAACATTGATTTGACCAAACTTTTGAAAATTAATTTTTTGAGTTAAAATCTGGTTTCTAATCTGGTCTTTATATTGAAATTTAATACGGCTGAGAGGCATTTTAAATATTTTCTCAATTCTTTCTTGGGAACCGAACTGAGCAATCCAAGTACCTAACATCGAATTCCATTGTTGGTCAATTTCTTCGGGCTTAACTTCTACTGAATCTTCTAATGCTTTTGTAATTATCAATTTTTCATCAATAATGCTATTTAGCAGCTTGTCTCTAAGCTCTTGGTCATCAACTGACACTGATGGATTAGTGCTTTTCATTTGATATAAACGGGCATCTATCTCTGATTTGAGAATGATTTCTTTACCAACTACTGCCACAATCTTGTCAACTGTTTGACCTTCTTCTAACTGTGCTTTTAATCCGTAACTAATGCTTAGAAGCATTATCAACATCAATGTATATTTCATTTTAATCATCTATTTATCTTCTATTATTTATTTTTTTCTCAGAGATTTAATTCGGCTATCTGTTAATAATCTTTTAGTTGGAAACAATATTATTGATCACAGAATCATTGATTACGATTTCGTGTTTTTTGCTTACTCTTTCTAACCATTTTTTACGTATTTTGTCTTGAACAATGTCTTGAACCATTGGAGAAATGTCAGGTATTGCTTCGTCGAATGTTTTTTGTCTGATTGGACGAATATCATTTATTTTGAAAATAGAGAAGCCACCACTTGTAGCAACAGGTGGATAAACTTTTCCTTTCTCTGCTTTGTCATTTTCAATGTATTTTCCCAAAAAATGATTTTGAGAATCAACCCATCCGAATTGTCCATTTTTTTCTCTGTAGTTTGGTCTTTGTGTTTTTAGTCCTACTATTTTGTCAAATTTTACACCTGATTGTATTTCTTTATATACTTCGTTAGCTTCTTTTTGTGCAAGAATAAATATTTCTGCTAAATCATACATTACGTTTGTTTTATATCTGGTCTTTGTCGAATCGAAATATACTTTCGCCAATGTCGTATCGAATGTACGTTTTTGCCATACTTCTTCGTCTTCAACTTTGAACAACATTATTCCATCTCTAAACTCTGAGACGAGTTCCGCAAATTCTTTATTTTCATTTTCCAAATTTGCTGTTGCTTTTTTTATTAGTAATGGTTTTACTATTGTATGAGTTGCCTTATACAAGCCTCTGGTATTCAAATTTATACCTCTCAACTCTATCAAAGTTTTAGCTAAATCTATAAATTCGCCCACAGTCCACTCCTTTCCGTCGAAGATAAACAATAATTCTTTTTTTGTTTTTTCATCTACGCTATCTGCCCACTGGGGTCCTAAATTTCTCAGCAATGTATCAATTTGCGAATGGAAGGCATTCATACCCTTTACATACAAAGAATAACCGTAATCACGTGCTAGGGAATCTAAGAACTTTGCTTTGTCTTCTTCGTAAAATGTTTTTTTATAAATGGATTTTAATTTTTCTATTTCTTCGTCGTGTTCGACTTGCTTGGACTTATTTCTCTTTATTATATGTATTCCGTATTCAGTTTTTACTTTTCCTGAATATTCGCCATCTTTGAGTTTAAAAAGAGCTTCTTCAAATTTTTTCTCTAATGGTCTGCCAGTTGCATCGTAGCCTGTACTTCTTGAATAAAAACCTTCTAACAGTCCGCCCATGCTTGCAGTCATATCGTCATCTGAATACTCTTTTGCTACATCTTCAAATTTCTCGCCGTTTTTTAGTGCTTCTAAGGCTTCATCAGCTTTGGCTTCCATTTCTTTTTCTTTTTCTGCATCAAATGCAATTAAGATATGGGAAGCATTAACGTACTCTCTTTTTTCTCTATTTTCTAATTTTACTATAAATATTCCGTACTTAGTTTCAATGTATTTTGGGTAGTATTCTCCTGGCTTTAAGGTATAAAGCACTTCTTCAATTGGTTTTTGAATTTTGCCTGCGGTTAGATATTTATCTACTAAGCCGCCTGTTTTTGCTGTGTTTTCATCGGCGGAATATACTTCAGCCAGTGCTTCGAATTTTTCTCCTGCTTTCAATTTTTTTAACACTTCATTTGCTTTTTCCAGAGGTGTCAAATTCATAACAGTATCTTTCATCTTAGGTATAATAATATAAGAAAATTTATATTCAACCTTTCTTTTCTTATACATATCTTCTAACTTCGGATTAAGCAAACGGCTTTCGAAGTAAAATGATTCGGCGAGCAAGGTTTTATTTTTATCGATATCTGCAATTACGGACTCATCTTTATCATAACCTTTGTCTATTGCGTCTAAAACTTTTAATCTATAATCAGTATATCTTTTCAAAAAACTAAGAAAATCTGACTTATTCAAATCTTTAAAGGCTTTCTGTCCTTTGGTCAAATTTTTGTTATAAGCCTTTTTTAGCATTCCATAAGTAATCTTCTCAGTTCCTACTTTTGCTACCACTTTGTTATTTTGCTCAGAGGCATAAACGAACAATGATAAGCTTAATAAAGCTAACAAGATTACTACTATATTTCTTTTCATTTTGAACTTTTCTTATTTATTCAACAAAATCTACATTTAAAATTATGAAACTAATTCATCTGCTATTTTCCAAATATTACCTGCACCCAAGGTAAATACCAAATCTCCTTCGGTTATTATCTCTTTTAATTTCGGCAATATATCCTTAAACTCTGGGATATAGATTATATTTTTATGACCGTATTGTCTGGCTGACTTTGCAATAAGATTTCCATCGATACCTTCGATAGGCTTTTCTCTTGCAGGATATATATCAGTGATAATAACTATGTCGGAGTTATCAAAGGATTGTGCAAATTCTTTGTATTGGTCTCGGGTTCTGGTAAAAGTATGCGGTTGGAAAACGGTAATTATACGATTATCCCAGCCACGTCTTGCACCTTTAAGAGTTGCCTTTACTTCGCTAGGGTGATGGGCGTAATCATCGATAACAGTTGCACCGCTATATTCACCTTTATAATCGAATCTGCGATAAATACCGCTAAACTTCTTCAAAGCGGATTGGATAATACTAAAATCAATCCCCATTTGAATTCCAGCAGCTACAGCTGCCAAGGCATTTTTCAAATTATGTTCTCCGGGTATGCTAATTTTTAGCTCTCCTAAGAATTCTTTGCCGTTATAAACATCGCATTTTGATTCTATACCATCAAACTCTAAGTTTTCACCTCTTATATCGCAATTTCTATTGAGACCAAAAGTAATTACTTTTTTATTTAATTTTGGCAAAATGTTTTTTACGCCAGTGTCATCAATGCCCAGTAAAATCACTCCGTAAAAAGGAATTTTTGAAGCGAACTCAGTAAAAGTTTGCTCAATATCTTCTACATCTCTGTATATATCTAAATGTTCTTCTTCGATGTTATTTATAATTGCAATTGTTGGCGACAATTGTAAAAACGACCTGTCAAACTCATCTGCTTCGACCACAGTCCATTTTCCGTCTCCCAAGCGTGCATTTGTGCCACCAAAATCTTTTAATCGACCTCCAACGATAACAGTTGGGTCAATTCCAGCTTCAATCAAAACTAAACCACACATAGAAGTAGTCGTTGTCTTACCATGAGTTCCAGATATAGCCAAACAATAGTTTAACCTTGAAACTTCTGCTAACATTTCGGCTCTTCTAATCAAAGGTATATTGTTTCTAACTGCTGCAACAGTTTCTGGGTTTTCTTTAATATTCACTGCACTCGAATAAACGACAACCTCTGCATCTGCAACGTTTTCTGCTTGATGGCCAATAAAAATCTTAGCACCTTTGCTTTCGAGTTGCTCGACAATATCCGACCTGTTCAAATCCGAACCGGACACGGAAAATCCTTGTTTGAGTAATATTTCAGCAATACCACTCATACCGATACCACCGATACCGATAAAATGTATTTTATTTACAGAAGAAAACACGATATATTAAACTTGTAATTACAAAAGAAAGCAATTTAACAAATGACTATAACGTATCAAATCTTATTTTGTTTGCACTGGGAAATAATAATTATAAAATTCAAATAAATACAAGTATTTCTACATCTTAAATTCACTATCCTAATCAAAATAATTATTATAAATTGGATTTAACCTAATACCCTTTTTCTCCATAAAAAAGATTTTTTTATAATCCTCATATTTAATCTTCCCATTTTTTACTTATCAATCAATCACTTATCTCCTTGATAAATAACGAAGATTTAATCCTGTCATTATCCAAATAATAGGAATTAATACTATCATTCAACCTATACTCTTTTATGTCTTTTGAAATCTTGAAAGGCGCTTTGTTAATTGATATTATATAGTTATTGCTTGCCTTCAAAATCTTTCCAAAAAGAAAATCTTTATTAGTTGCATAGTACATGTTCCTATCTGCGTAATTACGCACTAACTTAAAGTTATTTGATATATTTCTTATATCATGGAATAATCTTTTTTCTTCGCCAATCAATTTTTCATAACTAATCATAATCAAACTATCATTTACAAACAATGAATATAATACTTGTGGTTGAGTCTCTAACTTTTCAAAAGCTTCGATTGTTGTTTTCGAATATAAATTTTCTTCTTCGTTCCCAAAGCTATTCTCCGTAAACTGTTTATATTCCTTAGTTTTAATATCATAAATATAAAAATGATACCGCAAAATATCCGAAATTAAAATTTTACTGCCTAATATACTATAAGTTTTTCTTGGCAAAAACCTCAATAACCTTAATTCATCCATATCTTTGAGTTCAACTGTTTCTATAAATTCTCCGTAAATAGTATAAACCGAATAATATACTAACGGCAAACCTTTTCTCAAATTTGATTGCGTTACAGAAAGTAGGTAAACATACTCATCTGTAATAGACATATCAGTATAATAGTTGTCTAAATTAAATTTACTAGTTAACTCTAAAGAATTCTCTGTAAATTTATAATTCAATACATCATACTGAGTTAGGAGGAATATATCATCACCTTTAATCACTACTTTCCCAAGCATATAATACTTAGTACTTTTATATCTGCTTTGATCATAGACATATTTTTTATAGCTTTTTCTACTTTCATCAACCAAATCGAATTTTTCAATTAGCAAATAAACTCCATTACTATCTTCCTCTACAGAAATAGAATAAAGTTTTCCTGAGTCAATAACTTGACTTGTACTAAAAAAATCAATTTCTTTATCAACTATAAATTGCTTAGCAAAACCTTCTGAAAAAAGAATATTATTAGATATAACAATCAATATAGAAACAATAATACTTTTGATTATAATCATTAATTTTGTATCCTTTATAACTATTTTAAAATTTTTTGATAGGATTCTATTCTCCTACAACAATAGCAATCTTGTGCCTATTATTACTCAATGCCATACGAGTTAAATCTTTCATAAATTCATTCCCTTTGCCAAGCTTAAAATCATATTCAACCTTTTTCCACTCATCTCCCACTTCAACATTCTTATAATAAATCTGAAACCCATCATTCATCAGAATTATTTCATCATCAAACCATACGAAGTCTTCCCTACCCTCTATTGTTGAGCAAATTATTTCTGTTTCGTTATTGTTAATATCAACTTTCATTATACTCCATTCATCAATTGTTTTCTGAACAAAACATCCTTGTAGAAAACCACTTGTTTTACTTAACGTCCTGCCTATGTCTTTTGTTACAATAGTGCTTTTTCTATTTGCAATATTATAAGTCCTCAATTCATGCGGCTCACCCAAAACAAATAAAATCAAATTTTCTTCATCAATCCAGGCATGATAGCCTACAATCATATCATTAATAATGTCAATTGCACTCCCGCCACCAATAGGATATGTAGATAAATTCTGCTCTCCATTGTCTTTCTGAATTATACAAGATATAAACTGCCCGTCTGGAGTTACAGTCGGCGAATACTCTCTAACCCTAGTTTCTGTAAATTTTGTAGTTTGTTTTGTTTCAAAATTATACACTATGATATCCGAACGCAAACTATCATCAAACGAAGAATAATAAATCAATGGCTCTTGCGGATGGAAAAATGGCTGATTGTCATAACCTTTCCTATTGCTTATATTTTCAGGATTAGAAATTATAATTTTCCCATTATCAAATTGCAAATCAAATAAATAAATCTCAGTATTAGCTTGAGAAATTAATCCAATAGGAATAATTATAATAATAATACAGAATGCAAATATAAGTTTACTCATTTTTATCCTTTAAATAATAATTTTTGAAATTTATCAATCCATTCAAATCACAATATAATAAAATAAACTTCAAATCGTTTTCTTTCCATTACACAACCCCTTAAATGAAAGGAAATATTTTGGAATTAGATATTAATTTCGATGAAGTAGAAGTAATGGCACCTGCTGGCAACTGGGAATGTCTTACAACTGCTCTCAACTCTGGTGCTGATGCCGTTTACTTCGGTATCGAAGGACTAAACATGAGAGCCAAATCTTCTAATAACTTTACAACCGACGACTTGCCAAAAATTGTAGAACTATGTGCAGAAAAAAATGTAAATTCATACCTGACCGTAAATACAGTTATTTATGATACAGACCTTGACCTTATGCGACAAATTGTTGATTCGGCTAAAGCATCTGGCATAAGTGCATTAATAGCAGCTGACCAAGCGGTTTTAGCTTATGCAAACTCAGTTAAAATGCCTGTTCATATATCAACGCAAGCTAATGTCTCTAATATTGAAGCAGTTCGATTTTATTCGATATTTTCTGACGTGGTAGTACTCGCACGTGAACTTAGTCTTGACAATATTTACGACATTTCACGCCAAATCAAAGAGCAAAATATTAAAGGACCTTCTGGGGAACTGATTAAGCTCGAAGCATTTGTTCACGGTGCGTTATGTATGGCAATTTCAAGTAAATGTTACTTGACACTGCACCACAATAACAAATCGGCGAACAGAGGAGAATGTCGTCAGCAATGTCGCAAGGCTTACACTGTCAAAGAAAAAGGCTCTGATACAGAATTGGAAATAGACAATGGTTACATTATGTCCCCTAAAGACTTATGTACTATTGAGTTTCTTGATGAAATACTTGGAGCTGGAATAAAAGTATTAAAAATAGAAGGGCGAGGCAGAGCTCCGGAATATGTGAAGCGAGTAACAGAAACATACAAACAAGCAGTTGAGTATATTAAAAACAACGAATATACTTACGAGAGAAAACAAGAACTCAAACAGCAACTTGATGAAGTTTTCAATCGTGGTTTCACAGATTATTTCTATTTTGGAAGAAAAACTGAAGAATGGACTGAAAAACCTGGCTCAAAGGCAACCAAAAAGAAAGTATATGTTGGCAAGGTAAGTAACTATTTCTCTAAAATCGGCGTTTCTGAGTTCGTAGTAGAAGCACAGGGACTAAAAGTTGGAGATAGAATACTTATAATTGGCGACAGTACTGGAACAGTTGAGTCTGAAGTAAAAGAAATTAGGAACGAAGATACGGAAATAGTTGAAGAAGTTGGAAAAGGCGAAAGATTTACAGTTGCAATAACTGAAAAAGTCAGACGTGGAGACCAGCTTTATAAATTAGTAGATACGAAAGAAGCTACCAAAAAAAGATATTTAAAAATTGTTTGATGAACTCCAAATCAGACCATATCATATCATTGCGAAAGCAAATTGACGAATTAGACAAAGAGCTTGCCCAAAACATTCTCAGAAGGCAAGCTCTTTCCTATAAAGTAGCCAAACTAAAAAAAGAATTAAATCTAAATAGCGAAGACCAAAGCAGAGAAACAACAATCCTCAATTCACTTGCCCAGTTCTGCAAAACCGAAACAGACAAAACGCTCATCAATACAATCTTCAGAACCCTATTCGAAGACTCTAAATCATCAACCCTCCAAAAATAGAAATTAATCCATATATTATCAGTTTTAAAACTGTTTTAAAACCATTTATTTAACCATTTCATTTCTATACTATACATTTGTACAAGCGAACACCATTATAAAAAGTTGATACAACAAAGTAATGTAGCAACCGCAGAACTGCGTTCCAACAATGAAAAAAAAATAGCAAAAAGTGTAACCATGTGTAACCTATTAGTGAGAGCTTATCCTCCGATTATAGCAAAATCTCGAAAATATCGTTCCATTGCGAGGAACGACTATGTCAGTCCACCGACTGAAGCAATCCCCTCGCAAAAAAGTATTAGCTTTTGCAACAATAAAGTAAAAACAACAAAAATATGTAACCAAGTGTAACCAAATAGTATCTGTCCAACCAATGACGAATTACCTATATGAAATCCAAAAATCCATACTTCTCAGTCCAATAAATAAAAAAAAATATGAATTAACATGAACAAATGTGAACTATTATGAAATACATAGACGACCTACAAAAAATATTCGAAGCAAACTCAAATGTAGAAAATGCCTACTACATGAAAAAGTATATGAAAAATAAGTTTGAATTTCTGGGAATAAAAAAACCGTTGAGAGATGGAATTACAAAAGAGTTATTGAAACGAAAAAATCTTCCAAAAAAATCTGAACTTTTTGATACTATAATCGAGCTAAATTCATTTCCATTTAGAGAGTATCATCAGTTCACACTCGAATTAATGAAAAAATTCGTCCCTCAGTTTGATAAATCAGACATAGAAATGCTCGAATTTATGATTATTTCTAATTCATGGTGGGATACAGTTGACATTATTGCGACGAGGGGAGTTGGAGGCTACTTTTCCAAATTTCCAGAGATGATAGAAGAAACAACAAATAATTGGATGGACACAAACTACCTATGGTTACAACGTACTTGTCTAATATTTCAACTTTTTTATAAAGAAAAAACTGACAAAGAATTATTGGCGAAATTTATTTTGATGAAAAAAGATGATAATGAATTTTTCATAAGGAAAGCAATAGGTTGGGCGTTACGACATTACTCACGCACAAATCCTAAATGGGTAGTAGAATTTACAGAAAAAGCAGAATTAACAGGTCTAAGCAAAAGAGAAGCACTGCGTTTAATCAAATAAAAATTAGTAATTTCGCATACTTTAATGTTAGGAATTATATAAATAAAAAATTAATTATTCGATGAAAAAAGCAATAGTATTAATTTCAGGCGGTATGGACTCGGCTGTAACAACTGCTTACGCAATCAATGATGGGTACGAAATAGCAGCCCTACATTTAAACTATGGGCAAAAAACAGAAAATAAAGAATTTGATTGCTTTAAAAACTTATGTAATCATTACAATATAACTGAACAATTAGTAGTTGATATTGATTTTTTGTCTCAAATTGGTGGTTCAAGTCTTACGGATAATTCATTAGAAATAAATGACGCAAACTTAGACTCAAAAGAAATCCCTAATTCTTATGTCCCGTTCAGAAATGCTAATATTCTTACAATAGCTGTATCTTGGGCAGAAGTAATAGGTGCATCTGCTATTTACATTGGTGCGATGGAAGAAGATTCGAGTGGCTACCCAGATACAAGAAGAATATTTTTTAATGCTTTTCAGAAAGTAATAAATACGGGTACAAAACCAGAAACAGATATTGAAATTAGAACCCCAATTATTGACCTTAGTAAAAAAGAAATAATTGAGGCTGGGAACAATATGAATGTACCTTTTCAGCATACGTGGTCATGTTATAAATCAGAAGGCAAAGCATGTGGGAAATGCGACTCTTGTGCATTACGGCTAAGGGGATTTTCCAAAGCAGGTCTATCCGATTTAATCGAATATGAACATTAATCACATTATTATTTCTATATCAATATTTCTATATCAATTAAAATTCCTTTATTCATATAATTCAATAAAATTCGTATATTTGAATTCCAATTCTTTATCATAGGAAAATATCAATGAAAATCCTTTTACTCTCTCTTTCTATAATATTTTTTAATATAAATTTATATGCCCAAAATGATGAATTATATGTGAAATATAAAGATGTTGCAAAAAAAATAATCGAAGAAGTAAATAAAAATGATGACGCTTGGGAATCGCTCGCTTATATGTGCGATACCTTTGGTCCAAGACTGTCAGGCTCTGATAACCATACCAAAGCACTACTTTGGATGGAACAAGAAATGAAAAAAGACGGATTAGAAAACGTCAAAAAAGAAGAAGTAATGGTACCTCATTGGGTGCGGAATGAGGAGTCATGCTATTTATTATCTCCATTTAAGGCTGAATTTAAAATGCTTGGATTGGGTGGTTCAATCTCAACGGGTGGCAAAACAATTACTTCCGAAGTTTATGTAGTAAAAGATTTAGCCGAATTGCAATCAAATCCAGAGAAAGCAAAAGGAAAAATAGTAGTTTTTAATTGCGAGTATAAAGGATATGGTGCAACTGTGCAATATCGTCTTTATGGTGCTGATTGGGCTTCTAATGCTGGAGCAATAGCAAGTCTAATACGTTCTGTATCGCCAGTTGGGAACCAAAACCCACATACAGGTGTAATGTATTATTCGGATACAATTCCAAAAATACCTCACGCAGCTATTACTCACGAAGATGCTGCAATGCTACAAAGAATGCAAGACCGAGGTCAAAAGCCAATAATAAGCCTAAATATGAACTGTGAAACCCTACCTGATGCAGTTTCTTATAATGTTATGGGAGAAATGATAGGTACATCTAAAAAAGAAGAAATAGTGGCAATTGGTGGGCATAGTGATTCGTGGGACGTTGGACAAGGTGCTTTAGATGATGGTTCGGGTTGCCTTTCAACATGGAAAGCTGTAAAAATATTAAAAGATTTAGGACTAAGACCAAAACGTACTATAAGAGCAGTAATGTGGACAAATGAAGAAAATGGAACAGCAGGAGGAAATCATTACGCCAAAACACATCATGACAAAGAAAATCACTGGGCAATGTTTGAATTCGATTCGGGTGTATATCCTCCGAGTGCAATAGGCTATACTGGAAATAATGACCTTTATAAGTATTATAAATCAGCCGAAAAACTACTTAAGATGGTTCGCGAGGATATGGTCATCAAATTAGGTGGTGGCGGAGTAGATATTGGACCAATGATGAAATTAGGAGTTACAGGAATGAGTTTAAGTACAGATTCGAAGGGTACATTGTTTCATGACCACCATGCAGATACTGACACTATGGATAAAATAGACAAACAAGAATTTAGAGATTGTATTGCAGCAATTGCAATTGCTGTTTATGTTTATGCAGACATAGAAGATATAACACAAAATAATACTAAATAATAAAAAATAAATATACTATGACAAAAAATAATCTTGCAAATAAAATATATAATGTATCACATATAACTGGAGAATTTCTTCTACGTTCAGGAGTTACGAGCCACGAATACTTTGACAAATATCAATTCGAAGCCCGTCCAGACCTATTAAACGAAATCGCTGACCAACTAATTAAAATACTTCCAGATGATTACGATATACTTGCTCCATTAGAAATGGGAGGAATACCAATTGCAACAGCAATTGCTTTAAAAACTGGGAAACCTTTGTGTTTTGTTCGTAAAGAAGCTAAAGAGTACGGTACTTGCAAACTCGCTGAAGGAGTTGATATACAAGGTAAAAAATTATTAATAGTAGAAGATGTTGTTACAAGTGGTGGGCAAATTATAATAAGTACAAAAGAGTTAAGGCAGAGAGGTGCTTTAATTAGTCAAGCAGTTTGCGTTATTAACCGAGAAGCAGGTGGACCAGAAAAATTAGAAAAAGAAGGTATAGAACTTTTACCACTTTTTTCTATGACTGAGCTTAAAAATAATGCTTAAATTTTAATAAGATAGAAAAGTAATTTAGACAATTTATTGAGAAAAATAAATAGAGATTTGTAATAAAAAATAGCCCTTATAATTAAATGAGAGCTATTTTATTTTATATTTTTATACCTTACATTAATACTATGTAGCGAGGAAATATATTGCTGATGATTTATTTTGCAATGATAATTATTTCTGTTCTACGGTTTAATTTTCTACCAAAATCAGTTTTATTTGATGCGATTGGTCTTCTTTCCCCAAAGCCTTTTGTTTTTACTCTATGTTTGGATATACCTTTTTGCATTAAATAGTCTTTTACGCCTTCTGCTCTTTCTTTAGACAATCTATCATTTATAGCGTGAGAGCCAATAGCATCTGTATGACCTTCAATTCTAATCACTACATTCTTACGATTTTTCATAAATTCTGTTAATACATCTAATTCAGGGACAGTTTGTGGAAGGTTTGATTTTCCTGTCCTATATAGCATATTTTGGATGATAAGTTTTCTACCAAGTTCAACTATAGGAATTGTCTTTTGAGTTAGTTGTTCTTTCTTTTCGTTAATAATTGCAATATCAATAGAATCAGGAATAGCAGGCTCCAGAGTTTTGTACTTTAGTGCATATAAATTCGTTAACTGAGTAGAAAAATTATCTAAAATAGACGAAAATGGATAATCAATATCATAAGAATTCCCTCTTGTCATATTGGTAATTTGACTATATTCTTTCAACCTTTTTGGAGTAATACTAAATACTCTTATGTCGTTATCCTGTAAGAGCTGAACTATAGAAGCAGTGTTATTATTTGTTCTTTGTCTTCCTTGTCTTGTTTCGTTAGTATGGTATGGTGCATCGGTAATCAAAACAACAACTCTATTGGCTGATGGTCTATATTTGATATTTCTAGCTGCACGGGAAAGTGCTTTTAAGGCATTTTCTTCAATATCGCCTCCGCCATCTGCTTTCACTTTTGCAAGCCAACCTAAAAATTCATTCACATCTTCTGTGGGTTGATATTGTTGTTCTATCAAATCAGAGAATAATATTAAACTCAAAGTATAATCAATACCTCGACCTTTTAAGAATTTGGTAAAACCAAGTGCTTGTGTCCGCACCGAATTAATGTGGTTTTGCATAGACCCAGTTTGGTCAATGACAAATACAAAATCTACAGGGATTCTATCGTTGATAGATATTTTTTCTATGCTAATTACTTTTTTTTCGACACCGTTTTCCATCACACTAAGATCTGTTGCGTACATTGTATCCAAAGGATTACCTTGCACGTCATAAGCTTCTACGATGAGCTTAATAATAGGATAAGTAGATATATCTACATTCCTAATTGTCATCTTAATATTTTGTTGTACGTTCTCAACTTTTGCGTCCTTCAAAAGTTGTTTTTGTTTTTTAGTAGAATCGATTTCAACTTCTTCTTCTGCTGCATGAAGACATAAATTAAAAGAGATTAAATAAAACAGGGTTATATATACTAATCTGTTTTTCATTTGTTTATAATTAAAGAGCTTTTAAGAGTGTATTAAATAGTGTATAAAATAACAATTAAAGAAAAACCCTCTGTCTTGAGTTTTAGCACAAAAACAGAGGGTTAATTTATATGTTTTTTTGATTAAAAGGCAATTCTTATTACAGGAGATAGTATAAAGAAATGTTCTTTTTCATAGGGTAAAGCATCTCTTAAAGGAGTGGCATATTTTGCTTCTAAAAATAGCCAATTCCCAAATAATGGCATATATGCTCTAGCCAATAATACTTGATTTGACACTTGTGCAGATACGCTAAATGGCCATACTGCTTGGTTTCTGTATTCTACTTTAGCATATAACCAGTCCATAAATTCATCGTTTTTAATAGAGGCTAATCCTCTTACTTCACTTCTATTGATAAAATACTTACCACTTTCTGCAATTCCTGAGTCGTTTAATTCGGGATATAATAAATACTCGTTTACTTCGGCGTAACTTAATCCTAAATTAAATTTAAAAAAGTTTTCAGGACTATCTTTATCTAACCAAAAATTGTAAAATAAAGTTGCTTGTCCTGTTGTACCAAGTACATAAGTTGAATATGTTTCTTGTCCTTCCTTATATGCAATTGCATCATCTATATCATTATTTCCATTCATACTTTCTAAGATTCTTTCTTTACCTACTGCAGTATATGCAAATTTGAATTGGTCAATACCATCGTTTTGAACATCTACTAATGGAATTTCTAAATTGAAACTAATACCTGCATCAGGGTGGAACGGCATGTGAAAATCAAAGCCGAAGTTCATTTTCCCTTTTGGATGTGAGTTTAATGAACGAGTTCCTAAAAAGTCAAATAATCCGCCTTCTTCTAATCCAGTATTAATTTTAAAACCAGCACCTAAATAGGCATTTATTAAATTCTTATATATCTTTTTTGTGCTGGGGTCTTGATTTTGATATAATGGTTTTTTGAGAATGATTTTACTTTCACCGGCTAACCAAAAGGGGTAACCAATTTCATCATTTCCAGTTTTTGCCATAATCCAAAAACCAGATTCTCCTAATTTCAGATTTTGTTCAAACAAAGAAAAAGACATAAACTGACCTTTATTGTCATGTTTGAAGTAATCAACAATAGCTTCAGCTTCTGATTCTTTTACTGGTATTTCGGCAGGAATCATACTATAGCAATAATCTAAGATTGATACTTTTTCTTTTTTGGAAGCTGATTTATAGTTGTCATCTCCAGATAAAATTTTAGTGATTTTAGACATATCTCTGTCCAAATCTCTTGCATTCATAGATTCTTTACCACATTGGAGTAGAAGAACATCGTACTCTGTATCTTTTTCTGGGTTAAATGGAGCAGTCATCACTTGGATGTCTTGTTGGTCCAATCTATCAATATCATAACCTAAAACAATAAATGATTGATAGATTTTAAATTGTAAATCTGGCTCACAAACTTTCCAACGCGGAAAATATTTTCTTAGTTCTGGATTAATTGTACTTAATGAGTCAATGTGAGCATCGTTTGCATACAAATTTGATGCAAAAGTGAAGCTGAAAACTATGGTCAGAAGTACAATTGAGTTTATTATTTTTTTCATATTCTTTATTTATTAATTTTTAATATCGTTATTATGAGTTAAATTCTTTTAAAATCTATATATAAAGTTGATGTTCGGTTGGAATAACCCATTAACTTCCCAAGGATGCTCTTGGTCTCTCAATATAGTTGTGCCTTTTGCATTAACTTTTATCAAAAAATCATTTACAACTGGGAAAATAACAAATCCATTTACTTGCAGAGAACCGTCAAAGTAATTCAAATTTACCCCATAAGGAGTTGAGGTATTTTTTGTTAAGAAATCTACCTTAACAATAAAATTACCAATAGATTCACTTTCTGATTTTTGATAAGATGGGTCATTATTATCATCAAATTCATCATCTGAATTAGTTTGTTGGTAGTTCCATGTTTCAACATTATAAAAAGCTCCACCAACTCCAAATCTTAATAAATAATCATTGTCAATTGCAATACCTGTTGTATATAATAATCTTGCGTTAGCTCTGATTACATAGTCATTATAGTTATCATTTACAAAACTTTCAGGGTCAATGTTTCTTCTGTCTTCGTTAAATGCAGCTTCATCGGCATCACCAAATACATATCCAAATGATAAATTAAATACATTTGAGTTTGGAATTAATGGAAAACCGAAGTCTAATTCGCCAGCAAATCCAACGCCGGCAGAAGTAAATTTACGAGTATGGCTAAACAAATTAATATCTTTATCTGAGGCGGTTAAATCACCCATTGGAAGTATCATTCCAAATTTAGCTTGTTCCCAGAATACAGATAATGTGGCTCTTTCACTCCATAGTGAAGGCATATTGATATCATCAATGCCATATTTCAATTCTACACCAAATTTAGGAAGAGAACCGTTATTTGAAATAGTCATATCAGGAACTGGTCCTTTGTCTTCTTCTTCATCAGCGGTAGTGTCTTTTACAGTATTGCTACTTCTTCTGTTACCACGTCTTTTATTCCTGCTACTTGATTTCTTTTTTGTATAATATTCTTTAAACTTTGTAAATCTAATTAAGTCAGAACTTAATTCAATTTCATATCCTTTGCCATAGGCATCGATTGCATCACCGTTAGAAATTCTTTTAAATAATTGGATATCTCTTTCATTGATTGTATTACCAGTCAATAAAGGTTTAGAGACACCAACAGTTTTACCTGTCCAGAAATCATCTTCTAAAGCAAGCGCTTCTAATGTTACATTTTCAATATTATTTTGTTTGATATAAGCATTAGCTAATTCATACAAATCTTTGTAGCCGTTATATTCAGCAGGATTTTTGAATTCTTTATTTCTCATTCCTTTTGCAGAAAAAGTTCGTTCGGTAGGCACCCTATTGAGTTGCTTTTTCATTTCACTCATAGTTCGTGCTTTTGCTTTTGCAAACTCAGCTATAACCATTCCGATAATATCAGTTGGTTTTTTACCTTTTTCTGGTGGCATAGTTATAAGATAAACTACTGTTCTATATTCATCACCTCCACCTTCAAGTTCTTGTTTATAATGATTATAAAGTTGAATTAAGTCTTCTTTTGGAAAACCTTTAAAACCTTTTCTAATCATTTCTTTTTCAATAGTTGCAACTGCAGTTTCATCATTTACGCCTTGTTTGATCAAATTAATTGCACCAGTTTCATGTTTTGCTTCTAAAGATTCTATTACTGTTTTATCAACCTTAACAATCCCTTCTGCAGCTGCTCTTTCATCAGCTCTCATTTTTTCAATTTCTTTGGCTTTTTTCACTTTATAGATGTAAATTGAACCAAATCTATAATTATTATATTTTGTAAGTATATCCTGAACTTCATCTTCACTTTGAGTGAAAACATTTGATATTGCTAAACACAGCAACAAGATATATACAAACGAATTTTTAATCATATTTTTCCTTGACATTATTTTTTTTAATCTTCATTATAATAAACTTACTCTTCTGGGAACTCGTAGTTCACTCGAATAGGTATTGTTTTAGATGACTTAGTTGATACTTTACCATTTACAGGATTTGTTGCAGTAAAGAATAACTTCATTTTAACAGTTCCAATTGCGAAACCATCTTCATCAGGCTGACCTATAATAGAAAGTTTAACTGTTATTCTACCATCATTATCCATACTTATATCAGGTTCCCCATCAGCTGTATAACCATCAGTAACTTCAACGCTCGTTACTTTTCCTGTTACTTGAACTTTTGCTGTTTGCCCATCCTCACCAACTGGTATTGAAGATAAGTCTAATTTAATTCCAGATGCTTCCAAGTCAATATAGTCATCTTCGCCAAATACAAATGTTTGCATATTTGAAACGTTAGGTGCAGATGGTGCAGCTTGTACTATCTCATAAGTTTTTTCTGGAACAATTTCATATTCTTCTTCAGTAATTGGGTCAATCCAAACCATTTTGAATTTCGCTGTTTTTGCAGCAGCTGGGAAGAAGAGCTTGTCTGAACGTTCAGCAGTATAACCTCTAATCAATCCTCTTGGCTGTGGGTCAGCATCAGTTGAGAAATAAAATCCAAATTGTTCTGGTAATATTTTATTACCTGATGGCGGTATATGGTTAAATATCAAAGAAGAACCATATTCTGCAAATACACCAATACTTTGTTGTAGGTTAGAAACATCGTTTTCAATTATTGTAGGGAATACCGTCAAATCTTTTACAATTGAATTTTCATCGATACCCAGTGAATGCACCATTTTCAATGTATATTCACGTGGACCACCACCAGCAGCTTCTAATAATCTATCAACTGTTCCAATAAATTGTTGTGAGCGTCCTTCTGGTTGGTTTTCTACTAATTTATAATCAACTTTACCTACTGGTGAACCACCTTCATCACCTTTGTTGTAAATATAACCGGTAATTTGTGATTGTCCTTCTTTGTAAGGGTCCACATCAAATTTAAAGTTTAATCTTGCTTTGTCAAAGATATTATAGTCTTCGGCAAACATGATAATCTTTGGTTCTGGCATATCTGGTTTAGGAGTAATTACCCTAACATTGAAATCAATTGCACCTTGGTTAGGTTTAAAGTATTTCGACATACCTGGAGTTAATAATCTAAGTATATATCCATAAAGAGTAATTTTTGTTTTATTCTCTGAGAAGCCTTCGCCTTCGGCTTTGGCTTTCTTCATTACTTCTTCCATTCTTGTTTCGATAAAACCAGCTTCAGCTTCTGCCATTTCTTCTTCAGTAGGCAATCCAAATCTATCTAGTTCAATTTCTAAGCCTTTTTTAACTTTTTTGAGTTGTTCAACTTTTAATTGAACAGTACCAATATTTACAGTTTCATCTTTATCTAATTCATCAACTTTTGCATTTGCGGTAAGACCCAAGATTTTATTTGTTCTAGAATGGAATCTAAGTTTATACCAGCCTGCTTCAGCTGGAGGTTGGAAATACACAACGAAGGAACGTTTAATCATGTCGTGGTGCATATCATCAACCGATACATCTGCAACAGATTCGCCAGTAGCAGCTCTGATTGATTCCAAAAGAGAATAATAGAACACACTATCTTCTGGGTGTCTGTCAGGAGCGAATGTTTTTTCTCCTTGATTGGAAGTGATATAAACAGGGTTCATTCTGTCTTCACTTGGATTGTCTTTATTTACATTTTCATAAGTTTTTTCTAAATCTAAGGTTAGTTTACGCATACCTAAATATTTCCAAGATTCGCCTTCTCCAGAGGTAGTGATGGCTTGACCTGTAGCCATATCATCAAAATTCCAACCCTGTTCTTCGATATAATCATCAGTAGGGAAAGCTGGAGGAGAGTCTGGGTCATCAGAATTATTATAAAAAATTTGGTATTCAAATTCTTCAACATTAGCAAGTTTTACTAATTTTTCCAAACGTTCATGAAATTCTTTGACTGATTCGCCTTCGTCAACTTTTTGTTTCGCATCAGCACTAACATCAGTTACACCGACTTCGATTATATATTTTCTCCAAGGCTTGATATCAGCACCCATCACTTTTTTCAAATCAACGCCTGGTGGCGTGATAGTGATTTCATCTTGAGGTCTAGTATTTACACCCTCAGTCCCAGCTCCTGCTTGCATTTGCGAGAGGATAGACTGAACTATTTGCATTGCTTCTTTTTGCTTTGCATGGAGATGTTCTTCCGCCTCATCACGCTCAACGATGATAATGAGAAGTTCGAGAACCACCGCCAAATACAAAACGAAGTAAACCTTACCGGCTCCGCCACCTGACATACTAATTCCTTATAATTTATTATTCATTTATATTCTAACTTATTTAATTCTAATGCGTAGTAATTCTTAATAAAAATAATTCTACTATTTGAAAATGGGCATATTTTTAAATTCAATATAAAAATATTCCACTTACAAGTTTACAATTTATTGCAAACAAACCATATTTGCAAATAATTTTTAGCTTTTTTATATCAACAAGTATGAAGTTATCAACTTCAACCAGAAATAACACTACAAAATAAATTACGTTACAATTTATAATTGATAATTTTATCCACTATTTTGATAAAATTAAGCACTTTTATTTTTATTATGTAATATGATGTCTATTTTTTCTTAATTTGCATTCACTTCTTAAATATATTTATTTATAATTTCAAATATGAATATTATTATAATAGGTGCTGGTGCAATCGGCTCCCAACTTACAAAAAGATTGAGTTTTGAGAAACACAGCATAACAATTATTGAAAAAGACCCTCATGTTGCTGCTTATGCTGCGGAATATTTAGATGCAATTGTTATTGAAGGCTCTGCTTCAAGTTTCAAGGTGCTTAAACAAGCAAATATTGAAAATACTCAAGTTATTGCAGCTTTATCGAATGTTGATGAAGTTAATATTTTTGCTTGTCAAATTGCGAAAAAACTTGGAGTGGAAATTACTATAGCTCGGATACGTAATCCCGAATTTCTTTCAGACGATTACGTTTTAAACAAAAAGGAAATGGGTGTTGATTTTTTAATTCAACCTGAAAAAGTTGCTGCTCAGGCAATTATCAGGTTAATTAAACAATCTAACGCAACAGATATAATTGAATTTGATGATGGAAAAATTGAGCTTGTTGGCATTCGGATAGAAAAAAATGCTCCTGTTGTTCATTTGCCATTAAGAGATTTAAGTGTGAAATTTGGTGATTTTCGGATGAATGTCGTCGCCATCAAGCGTGGGCAATTCACCATTATCCCAAAAGGTTCTGATTTGATTTTAGCAGGCGACCAGATATTTATTATTTCTGAGCCTAATCATTTAGACAATGCTTTAGAAATGTTTGGTAAAAAAGATGTTGATATTGAGAACCTGATGATAATTGGTGGCGGTATGATTGCTCGCTTTCTTTGTTCGGAATTGGGTGGGGATTATAAAATTAAAATAATTGAGTCAAATGCTATGAAAGCTCAAAAATTTTCTGAAGATTTCCCAGATCCGCTTATTATCAAAGGCGATGGCTCTGATATGGACCTTCTTAATTTTGAAGGGCTTACGGATATGGATGGTTTTATTGCTATAACTGGAGATGACGAAACAAATATTATTACGAGCTTGGTTGCTAAACATCTCAAAGTGCCTAGGACTATCACTTTAACAAGAAAAAATGAATATTTGCCACTTACTCCAACTATAGGATTAGATGCAACAGTTTCTAAGCAGCAAATTACGGTTAATGCCATTCAAAAATTTATTAGAAGAAGAAATATTGCTTTTTTTGCGGAACTACCTGGTGTTGATGCAGAAATAATTGAATTTATTGCTCAAAAAGGTTCAAAAATCACATCTAAACCACTTAGCAGTATAAAATTTCCTGACCATGCTATTGTTGGTGCTATATTGAAAAATGATAAGGATTTGGTCATTCCAAAGGGAAATACTCAAATCGAAGTAAATGATAAAGTGATTGTGTTTTCTTTGCCACAAGCTATCAAGAATGTAGAAAAATTATTTAGGTAAAATTGAAAATAAGCATTATCACTCCATCTTATAACCAAGGGCATTTTATCAAAGAAACAATTGATAGTGTTCTAAATTCTGACTATGATAATATTGAATATATTGTCATGGACGGTGGCTCTACTGACAATACGGTTGATATTCTAAAATCTTATGGTGATAAAATAATTTGGAAATCGGAAAAAGATAATGGACAAACTGATGCTATTAATAAAGGAATGAATTTAGCAACTGGTGATATACTCTGTTTTCTTAATTCTGATGATTATTATATGGCTGACACTATATCTTATGTAATGGATTATTTCAAAACAAACAAAGATGCTATGTGGCTGAGTGGTGATTATATAATTGTAGATGAAAACGGTAATGAAATACAAGGATTTGTTAAAAAATATAAAAATCTATTAAAATCATTTCCTAATAAAATCACATTAAAAATTGCTAATTATATAATTCAACCAAGCACTTTTTGGAGAAGAGAAGTTTTTGAAAATATTGGTCTATTTGACGAGAAATTAAACTATGTTATGGATTATGATTACTGGCTTAGAACCATAGGTAAATACCCATTATACCTGACAAAAAAGAAATTATGTTCGTTTCGGATACATGGACAATCAAAGGGTGGTTTTGACTTCAGTAAACAATTCGATGAAGAGCTGAAAATCTGTAAAAAATATGTTAAAAATCCATTTGTTGTTTTTCTTCATTATATCCATAATTTATTAATAGTCAGTATATATAAAATCATTAAGTAAATTGATTTATTTAATTCTCTAAGAATTATAATAATATTTTCTAAATAATTTTTCTTAACTTAGCAAAGTATTTTATCTATAATTGATAAATATCTTTAGCATAAAATTAATGGAAAAATAATGAAATTTTTACGTACAAATAATTTATTCTTACTTTTTACTTTAGCCATAACTCTTGTGCTTATTGGTTGCTCTCCCGAATACATCAAAAATATTAAAAATAAAAAAGTTAAATCTTCAAAAGCTCCGTTTGTGGTAATTGTTGATGAGAATTATACTGATAAAATCGATGAGGAATTTATTGGGGATATGTATTTGGATAATAGTGGTATTGTAAATAATTGTTCTTATGATGAGGTAATGGGTAATATGCTGAAAGAAGCAAAAAATAACGGTGCAAACCTTATAAAAATAAATAGTCAAGAGCCTCCTTCATTTTTTAGTTCTTGTCATAAAATAAATGCGAGTTTTTATTATTCGGACAATCCCAAGAAGTACGAAGACGAGATAATCTGGCTGTTTGATAGGAAATTAGAATTTGATGATTTTAAAGCAGAAGTACCGAATGATAAAACTCATATTGGAGCTAAAGCTTCATTTGGATTGTTTTATGAAATTAGCCAATCAAGTTTATTTGCTTCTACTAAGATAAAGGTAAAAGCAAAGTTTTATTGCGATAAATCCTGGATAAAAGCAAGCTCTAAAAATGATAATTCATTGATGAGATTGCAACAACTTCATTTTGATATTGCTGAGTTGCACGCTCGTATTTTAAGGAAAAAATTGAAAGACAAAGACTTGAAATTTACTAATATGGAAAAAGCAAAAGTTGTATTCGCAGAAGTAATGTCAAAATATAATGAAATGCAAGAACGATGCGACTCTGAAACAGAGTGGGGAATGAATGAAAAAAAACTTAGTTCGTGGGAATCAAATATAAAAGATGAACTTTATATGTTAGATGAATATAAGGATTTGTTGCCGTTTTGAATGAGGCTATTACAATGATTATTTGATTAGACTTTTATCCGCAAAGCACATAAACATTCCATTCAGCAAACTTTTCTTATTGTAAATAAACCTTAATTTATCTTCGTTTAAGACTATTCCTCCGGCTGCTTCTAATATTGCCTGACCGGCGGCTGTGTCCCATTCCATAGTTGGATTAGACCTAATATAAAAATCGGCTGTACCTTCGGCAAGTAAACAAAATTTTAATGCTGAGCCTATAAAAATTGTATTTTTGACACCAATCATTTTAAAGAATTCTGATTCATTACCCTTATGCGAACGGCTTGATAGTGCATTTAGTCCATCTTCGTAGTCCTTATTTACTTGTATTTTTTCTTTAATATTTGTATCCGTATTTATCTTAAATGCTCCTTTTTCAAAATCTCCGTAATATAAGGTTTGAAGATAGGGTGCATATATGACCCCAAAAATTGGGAATCTATTTCTAATTAATGCAATATTTACAGTGAATTCACCATTTCTTTTTATGAATTCTTTTGTTCCGTCTAAAGGGTCAACACAAAAATAATACTCATAATCCTTCCTTTGATCATAATCAACTTGTTTTTCTTCTTCGGAGATAATTGGTACATCAGGGAAGTATTTATTTAGATATTTCACGATTATATCGTTCGATTTTTTATCAGCGATAGTTAATGGTGAGTTATCATCTTTATAACTTATATCAAAATCATCACTCATATAGACGGACATAATCTCTTTTCCTGCTTCTATAGCTACTTCATTAATCAAGTCGATATTATATTTCATATTATTTATTACTCGGTTAAAAATATTTTTTTTGTGAAAATTAGATTTGCAATATAAACAAAATATGATTTAATACGTTAGACTATCAATTTATTACCATATAATATCAAATTCCAAATTTTATGAAAATTTTCAATACTTTTATCCTTTTTGCTACAATTTTATTATTTGCAGGTAGCGATTTAATTGCCAAGAAAAAAAAATATAATGAAAATGAGATTAATCATAGTTTATCAGTAAATTTATTACTTGGTTGGCCTGCATATAAATTTGCTGAAAATTACAATGCTGAAATAGTTGGGGGGTTTGATTTCGATTATACGTTTACCCCAGTAAATTTTTTCAATCAATTAGAAATAGGCGGAAAATTTGGGTATATTTATGCTGGACGTTCAACTGATTATTGGACGGATGTATATGTTGATACTGACAATAGTTTTATGCACATTGCTTTTTTAACACGGCTTAGATTTGCCAAAGGCTCAGATTTTGAACCTTTTTTAGAGTTTTCTGCTGGTCGTAATTTATCAATAACTGAAACTACTTATGAAATTGGAGATGATTTTTTCTTTGATGATGATGACGACGATGATGAAGTTACAGTAAAAAGTTTTTACGATTGGTCAAATTATTTTAGTTTGGGTGCTGGAGTTAAAATAAATAGTTTTATGATGTTAAAATTCACATATAATCTTAGCCCAGTAGCTCGATATATCAACCAAGATGACGTAATAGTTAACGGAGATTATATCGAATATGAATCATCAATTTCAAAAGTGCAAATTCTTAATATTTCACTGGGTGTAAATTTCAGCTTTTTTACTTCGGATTTTAAGGATTTAGAGAAATTATTAGATGAATAACAATTTTATTTAAATTTCCTTTATAGTAATAATTACTATTGGATATTAGTAATAATTGCCTAAGTCATCAGTTCTATTCAAGTGTTTATTATAATACAAATTATTTCATTTTTATAAAAGGTATTATAATGAACAAATCATTAAAACTTTTCATTTCTTGTATCACTTTAATAATGTTCACTTCTCAAGTAAATGCGGATTATTGTGAACCACCATTTTTTGATGTATATGGCCCTGACCCATTAGCTGGCATAACAAATGTAACAATTAGTGGTGAAACTACTTTAAATAATAACTCACCTTATGATGATAAGTATAAATTTTTTTCTAACAAAAAAGTAAAATTACAAAAAGGGAAAAAATATAATTATTCTTTAGAAATCTACTCTTATACCGGACAAAACACAAGAATATGGATAGATTGGAATCAAGATGAAATTTTTGAACCAAAAAATGAGCTAGCGTCTATAGGGCAATTTTTTGCAGGCGGTTCATATAAAAAAGGGATTGTCAGTTCAGATTTCACAGTTCCAATCAACGCTAAAAAAGGAGAAACACGTATGAGGGTTTATACTGATATGATACCAAGTGAAGGGCATATTGAACCCGAACCATGTGGTTATTTAAATCATCAATCACATCCAGTTGGACATCATGGAAATGTTGAGGACTATATTGTAATTGTTAGCGACAACAATGTACCAATAATTAGCACTTCTGAAAGTGATTTAGATTTTGGTGGAGTAAATATAAAGACTACAAAGCCTAAAAAACTCATTATAAAAAATGATGGCAATATAGATTTAGAGATTTCAGATATTAATTTTGATTGGAACGAAGAGAATATTTTTGGTATTTTGGATGATATTAAACTGCCTATGACTATTAAGCCAAATACTGAGGAGATAATAGAGATAACTTTTACGCCAAAAGAAGAGAAAAACTATATTGCATTTATAACAATAATGTCAAATGCGGACAATTTAGACGAATTAGAAATTGGATTGGAAGGAACGGGTATTATAGATGATTCTCCTATTATATCTTCAGATAAGGAGTCTATAGAATTTGGCGAAATAGAGTTAAATGAAGTAAATATTTCTAAAATAAGTTTAAAAAATATAGGTACATCAGATTTAATTGTTTCTGAAATATATTCTTTAGAGTTTAAAGATGTATTTAATATTCGAAATCAGCTTCAAGTCGTAAAACCAAGCAAAAGTTTAGAAATTGAAGTTGAATTCAAACCAGATGAATTGATAGATTATTCAACTCAAATAATAATAAAATCGAATGCAAAAGAAGATTTTTCAATAAATATTTCTGGTAAAGGAATAGAAAACACACCGAAAATAAGTATCCCAGATCATCATAAAGATTTCGGAAAAATTGAAATTGATAAATATGATATTAAAACTGTTGAAATTATCAACCCTGGAAAAATTGATTTGGAATTGACAAGCTTTGAATTTGAAGATAATACTAATGATATTTTTAATTTGTTGAATATCAGTAAGTTGCCAATAGTATTACAGAGTGATGAGTCATTTTTTTTAGAAATAAAGTTTTCACCTGAAAAATCAACTAAATATACCAGTCAAGTTTTAGTAAAATCAAATTCAGAAAATATTGAGCATATTGAATTAGTAGGAGAAGGAGAAGAACCAAACAGTGTAATTAGTGAAAATAATAATTATTTAATTTTAAGATATAATGAGAAGTATAATTTGCTAAATATTGAAATGACTAATCTTAATAGAAAATTAGATTTGAATAATGTAATTAAATCATTTACAATAATTGATTTGAATGGGAATAATATTATAATATCTCAGGAAAACATATCTATTATAAACGATAATTCATTTTTTATCGATATTTCAAACTTAAATAATGGCGCTTATTCAATAGTCTTTAAAGTACATGGAAAAGTTAGTTCAAGGAAATTTATAATTTCAAAATAAATACAATAATTGAAAATTAAATAAGTACCAATCGAGGGAGTATTAACATAAAAATACTCCCTTTATTATTTTTAGAATCAACTGACAAATTGCCCCCCAATAGATTTGCAAATTCCTTTGAAACAATTAATCCTAACCCAGTTCCTTCCTCACCAGATGTACCTTTAATTTTCACTTTATTCTCGATATTAAATATATCATTGATTTTATCTTCTTCAAGACCAATTCCAAAATCTTCTACCCCAATTATTAGCTGACCTTCTTCTTCCTTAACAAATAATATTATCTTAGAATTATTATAGGAAAATTTTATAGCATTGTTTATCAGATTTGAAAGGATTGTAATGAGAATATTTTTATCACAATAAACATCAAATTTATCTTCAACTTGTATTTCTATAATTATATTTTTCTTTAAAAGGCTTGGGTTAAAAATATCTACTAAATACTCAATTAATGAAACTAAATTTATAGTCTGGGGAACATTTTTAATTCTCGATGTTTGAGTTTGAGACCATTTCAGTATATTTTCTAATAAATCGAATAGTTTTTGTGAAGAGTTTAGTATAACTTGGTTTGCAGATTTAATTTTCTCTCCATTTAAATTTTCACTGTTTACTAACATTTTACTCATTTCAAGTATTGCCCAAAAAGGATTCTTTAAATCATGTGCTAGTAATGAAAATAACTTATCTTTTGTAGCGAAAACCTCTTTTAATTTTATTGATTGTTGGACAATTTCTTTATTTTTTTCTTCTAATTGTCTATTCAATAACATTCTTTTTTTGCTTTGTTTATAATAAACTATAGCAAGAATTAATACAAATAATATCAATGCAACGCTAAAAATAATGTAAAATAACTGGGTTTCATTTTTTTTTAATAAGACCAATGTTTGATTTTCTTTTTTTTCTAAATCACTAATTAACATCATTTCATTAATTTTTCTTCTAGTTTTTTCTATATCCATTTCATTTACTATTTCAGAATAATTTTCATAGTGTTCTAAAGCATATTTAAACTCTTTTCTTTGTTTAAAATATTCATAATACTGCCAATGAGCTTTGCCTTTTGGTTTTTTATAATTCTTTTGATTGGCTAACTTCATTGCTTGTTTAAGATTAATTAATGCTTGCTGGTAGTTTTTTATTTCAAAATAAAGATTGCTTAAGTTCAATTGAGTAATGATTAAATCTTCAGTAGTATCTTTTAATTGGTACTTTAATTCTAGTGAGTTTTTAGCGTATTGTATTGCAGAGTCTAAACTCCCTTTGTTTAAATAATAAAGTGAAAAATTATTATACGCTTTAGCAAGTTCTTTTGAACTATTCAAGTTATTATAAAAATCAAATGCTTTATTTTGATATTTTAAAGAAGAATCTAATTGGTTATTATGATAAAATGCAGCACCTAAATTTAAGTAATTTGCTCCAATTTTATCAATTTGATTTTTTCTAATTTTATAATTCATAGATTGTTTTAAATAACTTATTGACTTTTCATATTCACCTATATCCAAGTATATTAATGCAATATTATTTAAAATAATATTGGCTTTCATTGAGTCACTTTTAATATGATATTCATAAGATTCTAAAAAATTCACAAGAGCTTTATCAAATTTTCCCAAATAACGGTAGGATATTCCAATATTTAATTTTGCATTCATAATCTCGTTTTGATTGTGAATATCTTCTGCGATTTTAAGTGATTTTTCATATAATGCTAATGATATTTTATAATACCCTTTGATTTCGTATGCTATTCCTAATCGATTCAAGGCATTTATTTTTAAAATAATGTCGTCATTTTTTCTCAGAATATCAAGAATTAAGTTTGAATAATGAATTGATTTATCTTCATTCTGATACAGATAATGTAGATTTAAGGAATCTAAAAGATATAATTTTTCCGTATGTTCATAATTTTTAAAATTACTGTCTAAACCATTTTGATAATTAGTCGTTAAAAGTGTATTTAAGTTTATTAATATTAATAAAACAAACAAATAAATATTATCTATATATTTTTTCATTTCCAAATATATTATTATTTTATAGAATATGTATTCAAATAAATTTAAAAAGTAATTTTTACTATATTATGATTAATATTATTTTAGCAGATGACCATGAAGTTATTAGAGATGGATTAAAACTCATTTTAGAGAATACCAATGATATAAGACTAAAAAAAGGAGTATCTTCAGGGATGGAGGTTGTTAATGAATTAAAAGTCAACTCTAATTACCAAATTGTAGTTTTAGACATAATTATGGAAGGTAAAAATATTTTTGATGTAATTGAAGATATAAAAAATATAAACGAAAATTTACCTATTATTATTTTTTCGATGAACAATGAGGAGCAATATGCTTTACGTTTATTAAATTCAGGTGCCTCTGGTTATGTGTGTAAAACTTCTGGAACTGAGAGGCTAATTGAAGCTATAAGAAAAGTAATAAAAGGTGGGAAATATTATTCTGACAATTTATCTTTAAACTTAATTCAAAATTTTGGAAATAAGGATAAACAATTTGATCATCATGATTTGAGCAATAGAGAGTTTCAAATCTTAGTTCATATTGCTCAAGGTGATGATTTAACTACTATTTCTAATAAATTATTTATTGGGAAAAGCACAATTAGTAATTATCGTTCTAATATTTTGAAGAAATTAAATTTGAAGAATAATTCTGATTTAACAAAATATGCTTATGTTAATGGGATAATTGAATAATAATAATTTTTTTAGAAATTTTAGCAAGAATGAGACATTTTTCTATTATTTATAACTCTAATTTATGTTCAATTAATTATTCATTTACCAATTATATTTTTTATGATAGAAAAGCAGACAGATTATTTGAAACGGATTAATGAAGTTATTTCTTTTATTCATTCTAATTTGAGTGAAGACTTAAATATAGATAAACTTGCATCTATTTCTAATTTTTCTACTTTTCATTTCCATAGAATTCTTAAAGCTCATTTGGGTGAACCACTTTGGCAATACGTGAAACGCATTCGATTGGAAACTGGAGCAAAGTTGCTTAAATACTCTAATGAATCGATAAGTGGAATTGCATATCAAATAGGATATGATACTCCTTCTTCATTTTCATCTGCGTTTAAGAAGTTTTATGGGGTTAGCCCTAAAGAATATAAAAATAGCAAAGGAGTTATCGATATGTTATTTAACCCTCCAGAAATGGAAATAAACCTTCCATTAACGCCAGAAATAATACATTTTAAACCACAAGAATATATCTATCGCAGATTAATTGGCAAGTTCAAAAAAGAAACTTTCGCTACCGCTTGGATTGATTTTTATGCTTTTCTAAGAGAAAATAATTTGTTTCATCAAAGAGAATATGCTTTTGGTATTCCACATGATGACCCAAGTGTAACAGAACCAGACAAACTAACTTATGATGTTTGTTTTGCAATAAGTGGCGAAATCGATAACTCAATCTTGGGTGGCAATGCAAGTATGTCAGTATTGGAAGGAGGTAAATATGCTAAATTTACTTTCACTGGTCCCCATGCCTGGTTAGAACTTGCATATAATAAAATATTAGCTAAATGGTTGCCAACCTCTGAAAATGAACTTGGAATAAGACCTTTATTTGAAAAATTCGTTAATTCACCAAAAGATACTGCCCAAGAAAATCTTATTACGGAGATTTTTATTCCAATTAAATAAAAATTAAAATAGTATTTTGCGGTTACTTTTGAAATAAAAATAGAAAAAGAATATAATGAAAGCATTAGTAACCGGCGGGGCTGGTTTTATAGGTTCGCACATAGTAGATAGACTAATTAATGAGAATTATGAAGTCGTAGTCATTGACAATCTTTCATCAGGAATAAAAGAACAAGTTAATAAGTCTGCTAAATTTTATGAAATTGATATTAGAGATAAACATATCGAATCAATTTTTTCAACTGAAAAGCCAGATTATGTTTTTCATTTAGCGGCTCAAATGAGTGTCCCCTATTCGGTGGAAGACCCATTTAATGATTTGGATATAAATGGTAATGGGATACTCAATTTATTAGAAATATCTCGCAGGCATGATGTTAAAAAAATTATTTTTAGCTCAACCGGTGGTGCGATATATGGTAATGCAAAAATTCCGACTAGTGAAGAAGTGCAACCCCAACCTCTTGCTCCTTATGGAATAACTAAATTATTAAGTGAGAATTATTTGCATTTCTATAAAGAAAACTATGGTTTAGATTACACAGTTTTGCGTTATTCTAATGTATATGGACCAAGGCAATTAAATGCTCATGAAAGCGGTGTAATTACGATTTTCATAAGAAAGATATTGGCAAATGAGGCTGTGAAAATTTATGCTTATGCAGATGAACCCGATGGAATGATAAGAGACTATGTTTACGTGGCAGATGTTGTTAACGCAAATATCTTAGCTTTAAATTCGGATAGTGGTATTTATAACATTGGGACTAATATTAGTACAAAAACTAAAGAATTGTATGACCTTATCAGCAAAATATCTAATATCAAAGTAGATTTGAGTATATACCCGCCTAGAGATGGCGACATAAAAGCAAATACTTTAGACAATAATAAAGCAGCGAAAGTACTAAATTGGCAGCCATGTTTCAGTTTGGAAGAGGGAATGAAACAAACAGTAGAATACTTTAAAAATTTAAGCTAATCTGATAATATACAAAAATTAAGGGCAATATGGCATTATATACAGAATTTGAGACACAGGGCAATTACTTATTTAAACATCGTTCTAACTTGCCTATAATAATATTAATATTAGGGATAGCAACGCATTTGCATACCCAATATTCTGGTTCATATTTGGCAGGAAGTAGTTTCGAAAATGCTTATAATTTTATTTGTTTAATTGTGAGTTTTATTGGCTTAGGAATTCGTATTTATACTGTTGGACATACTCCAGATAGAACTTCTGGACGGAATACACACGAAGGGCAAGTAGCAGATTCGCTCAACACTACTGGCATTTATTCTATGGTACGTCATCCTTTATATGTCGGAAACTTTTTTATGTGGCTTGGAGTTGGAATGCTCACTCAAAACCCTTATTTCATCTTGTTTTTCACTTTCTTATATTGGGTATATTATGAAAGAATTATGTATGCCGAAGAGCAATTTTTGTCTAAAAAGTTTGGCGAAGATTATCATAAATGGGCGGACAGCACTCCTGCATTTATATTGTCATTCAAGAATTTCCAGAAACCAGATTTAAGCCTTAGTATTAAAAAAGTATTGAAAAAAGAAAAAGATGGTTTTTTGGCTATTTTCGTTGCATTTTTTATTTTCTTGGGATTGACTAATTACATACAGAATGATAATTTTATTTTAGATTCAGATGTTTGGAATATATTATTTATAGTTGGTGTTTCTATTTATATCGTATTAAAAGTATTGAAAAAATATACTAATGTTTTCCATGAAGTAGGAAGATAATTGTGTATTTGGCATTTTACAAGAGGTTGCAATCCCTTGTTGAATATGAGTGTTAACCTTCGGAAGGTTGGGATAGGTTTATTTTCAATAGCGTCCTAAATAAAAAAAATGATAGAGAGAAATCATTTAACTCTAATTAAATTAGAGGACAAACAAAAAGAAGGCTCTCTATCATGACAAATATAACATTATTTGGTCAAATAATAACAAAACTTGACCGCAATATCT
>Ga0209475_10000846_pt1 | contig 47537 bp, 40 predicted proteins | sample tdDd471_FD_187128 | JGI IMG/M metagenome (GOLD analysis project Ga0209475, IMG submission 187128) | Marine sediment microbial communities from the Atlantic coast under amendment with organic carbon and nitrate - tdDd47.1 (SPAdes)... | ecosystem: Environmental > Aquatic > Marine > Coastal >... | reverse complement strand
AGTCAGGCTGCTGGGTTACCCACCCGAGGAACTGGTCGGAAGATCCCTGCTGGAGTTCCTGCCGCCTGAGGTTTCCAGCGACCACGACAGCTATGTCATGGCTTATCTCGGTCACTCCGGTACTTCCAGGGTGCTCGGCAAGCAGCGCCGCTTCGACTTGATTCACCGCTCGGGAGAGAGAATTCCTATCGAGTTGAAGGCGTTTGAACTCAACCAGAGATCCGACCACGCCCGCTTCGGCGCGGTTATCGTCGATCTGCGCGAAAGGCTCATGCTGGAAGAGGAACGTGACCGGTCGCTGAAGCAGCTTGCCCTGCTGGCCCACACCGATGAACTGACCGGACTTCCCAACCGAAGGGCATTCTTCGACACGCTGCACCGATGGAAAGCGTCGATCAAGCGCCACGGCAGCAGGGCCTGTATCGCAATTCTCGATCTCGATCATTTCAAGATTGTCAATGACACGTTCGGCCATGATGTCGGGGACAATGTGCTCTGCAGGACTGCGCGGCTGATCGAGAATCTGGTTCGGGATACCGATCTGGTGGGTCGCATCGGTGGAGAGGAGTTCGGCTTGCTGTTGCACCACAATTCGGTCTCCGATGCGAAGATCGCCGTCGAGCGCATTCGGGAAGCAATGGAAGCATCGGACATCGACGTTGGCCAGAGCAACTCGTTGCACGTCACGGCCAGCATCGGCATCGCCCCGATCACAGCGGAATTTTCGACCGAAGCGGATATCAAGCGGGCAGACCTGGCCCTCTACAGGGCGAAGGAAATGGGCCGGAATCGCGTGGAAGTATACGCACCGGGTCCGGATGCCACGACAAAGACAATCAACTGACGGCAGGCAGCCGGCGGTCGCACGCGCGATGCCGGTCGCAGAGGAACAGCCGAACCCGATCATGCAAACGCCCGGAACCGGATTCCCGGTCGGGGCTCGCCTGCGAATTGAACCGAATTGGCAGGAAAGCTGTCGTCGTCTCCGACGAAAGCCGCTAGGCTCCGCCACGACAGGACAGGCGAAAGCAGAAAAGGGAGGCTTCGCAAGATGCTGAAACGCACAATCACGCTTGCCGCTGGTGCGGTAATGCTGGCCACGACGGCCATGGCCGCGGATCCGGTGAAGATCGGTTTCGTGACCACCTTGTCCAAGGGTCCGGCAGTGCTGGGGCGCGACATGCGCGACGCAGCCGATCTGGCCATGGAACACATCGGTGCCAGGATGGGCGGGCGCGATGTGGAGATCATCTACAAGGATGACGAGATCAATCCCGGTATCGGCAAGAAGGTCACCGACGAGTTGGTCCAGAAGGACCGCGTCGATTTCGTGACCGGCTACATCTGGAGCCACGTGCTGCTGGCGTCCTACAAGTCGGTCATCGGCAATGGTCCGATGCTGATCTCCGCCAATGCAGGTCCATCCCAGATCGCGGGCGAACTCTGCAACGAGGATTTCTTCTCGACCTCCTGGCAGAACGACCAGACCCCGGAAGCAATGGGCGAGGTCCTGAACCAGCTCGGCATCAAGTCGATCTATGTCATGGCCCCGAACTATGCCGCAGGCAAGAACATGGTTGCGGGTGTGGAGCGGACCTACAAGGGCGAGATCCTGGGCAAGGACTTCACCAAGTGGCCGGACCAGATCGACTTCTCCGCTGAACTCGCAAAGGCCCGTGCGGCAAAGCCGGGCGCGGTCTTCGTGTTCTATCCCGGTGGCGCAGGCGTGCAGTTCCTGAAGCAGTACGCACAGGCCGGCCTGAAGGAAACCATCCCGCTGTACACGGTGTTCACGGTTGACGCGATCAGCCTGCCGGTGGTCAAGGATCTGGCCGTGGGCAGCCTGGCCACGCAGATGTGGTCCCCCGACCTGGACAATGCCGCAAACAGGAAGTTCGTCGATGGCTTCAAGGCCAAGTACGGTCGCTTTCCATCGTTCTATGCCGCCCAGTCCTATGACGCGATCATGCTGATCAAGGCGGGCGTCGATGCGGTCAATGGCGACACGTCCGACAAGGCCGGCATGCGGGCCGCCATGAAGAAGGCCGACTTCGGCTCCGTCCGTGGCGCGTTCACCTATGGCAACAACAACTTCCCGATCCAGAACTTCTACCTGCGGGAAGCGATCCAGAACGATGCCGGTGAGTACACCGTGAAGACGGTCAAGACCGTGTTCACCGCGTACCAGGACAGCTACCACAGCAAGTGCCCGATGAACTGAGGGCACTTCACCAGACAGCAATGTTCCGGGGGTCGCGAGATCTCCGGAACATTGCCGCCGGTGGCTTTTGACGAGACGACATGAACTGGATCCTTCTGATAGAGCAGACCCTGAACGGCCTGCAACTCGGGTTGCTGCTGTTCCTGCTTGCCGCCGGGCTGACACTGGTCTTCGGCATCATGGATCTGGTCAATCTGGCGCACGGCTCGCTCTATATGGTCGGCGCCTATTTCGCAGCGACCTTCACCGCCTGGACCGGCTCCTTCGTGCTCGCGGTGGTGCTCACCCTGCCCGCGACACTGCTTGTCGGCGCCGTGGTGGAAGTCGTCTGCCTTCGGACCCTCTATGATCGCGATCATCTGGATCAGGTGCTGGCCACATTCGGTCTGATCCTGTTCTTCAACGAACTTGTCCGACTGGTCTGGGGACCGGCGGGACTGAGCGTACCCCTGCCCGAATTCCTCTCCAGTTCCCTGGAGCTGGCGCCCGGTCTGATCTACCCGAGCTACCGGCTGGCAATCATCATCGCCTCGCTGCTGGCCGCTTTCTTCCTCTACTGGCTGGTGGCCCGCACCCGCATCGGCATGCTGATCCGCGCAGGGGCCTCCAACCGGGAAATGGTCGGCGCGCTCGGCGTCAATATCCGGTTCCTCTTCACCATCGTCTTCGGTCTGGGGGCCGCGCTCGCCGGACTGGCGGGCCTGATGGCCGCACCGATCTCGACGGTCGAGATCGGCATGGGCGAGAATGTCCTGATCCTGGCCTTCGTCGTCATCGTCATCGGCGGCATCGGCTCCATTCGCGGAGCCTTCGTCTCCGCCCTGCTGATCGGCCTGATCGACACGGTGGGCCGCGCGTTCCTGCCGGACGTGATCGGCGGTTTCTTCGACGACGAATTTGCGGACGCCGCCGCCCCGGCACTGGCATCCATGAGCATCTACCTGCTGATGGCGGTGATCCTGGCCTTCAGGCCCGAGGGTCTGTTCTCCGCAAGGAACGGCTGAGCCGATGCAGATGATCCGTATCGGTTTCATTGCCCTGGTCATGCTGGCGCTGGCCGTCGTGCCGGTCGTCGCCACTGCCATCGACGAACCCTTCTATGTCTCCCTGTTCACGCGGATGCTGGTACTGGCCATTGCAGCCAGCTCGCTGAACCTGGTGCTGGGCTATGGCGGCATGGTCAGCTTCGGCCATGCCGCCTATCTGGGCCTCGGCAGCTATGTCGTGGGCATCGGTTTCTATCACGCGGCCAATGACGGCATGGAGTGGGCCCTGAACGGCTGGCTGCATCTGGCGCTGGCCATCATCATCCCGGGGCTGGTGGCGCTGCTGATCGGTGCGATCTCGCTGCGCACGCGCGGTGTCTACTTCATCATGATCACGCTCGCCTTCTCCCAGATGCTCTATTATTTCTTCATCGGGCTGGAGCGCTATGGCGGTGATGACGGGCTCAGCCTCTGGTATCTGAGCGACTTCGGGTCCGTCATGGACATGAACGACGATTCCCAGCTCTATTACCTCGCCTACGGGCTGCTGGTCCTGGTGCTGTTCGTGCTCTACCGGCTGGTCAACTCCCACTTCGGCATGGTCGTGCGCGGCGCGAAGTCCAACGAGCGACGGCTGATGGCCGTGGGTTTCCCCACCTACCGCTACCGCCTGGTCGCCTTCGGCATTTCCGGCGCAATCTGCGGCATCGCCGGATTCCTGATGGCCAACCAGTCGGAGTTCGTCAGTACGTCGGAGATGCACTGGGTGCATTCCGGTGACCTGATCGTCATGGTCGTGCTCGGCGGCATGGGCACCCTTTTCGGACCCGTACTGGGCGCCGTCGGTTTCCTGATGCTGGAGCAGTACCTGCCGGAACTGATGGAGGGCGTCTGCCACATCATCGGCGGCGACAGGTGCGGCATTGCCGGGGAATACTGGAAGATGGTCTTCGGTCCCCTGCTGATCCTGATCGTGCTGTTCGCGCGCGGCGGCATCGACGGTCTGCTGCAGGGCAAGGTGGGCCGCAATGTCTGATGCGCTGACCATCGAGGGGCTGGTGAAACAGTTCGGCGGCCTGACCGCGACCGACCACCTTTTCCTGTCGGTGACAAAGGGGGAGGTCCACGCCGTCATCGGCCCCAACGGGGCGGGCAAGACCACCCTGATCGGACAGTTGACCGGCGAGATCACGCCCGACGCCGGCACGATAAGGTTTGCGGGACGGGACGTGACCGGCCTTGCCGTTCACCGCCGCTCCATGCTGGGGCTCGCCCGGTCGTTCCAGATCACCAATGTGCTGGCCGACTTCACGGCACGGGCCAACGTGGCGCTGGCGGTGCAGGCGCATCAGGGCCATTCGTTCCGGTTCTGGCGAAAGGCCGCGACGGACCCGCGGCTGATCGGCCCGGCGGAGGAGCATCTGGCGACCGTCGGCCTGGCTGACCGCGCCGATGTCACCGCCTCCAGCCTCAGCCACGGCGAACAGCGCCAGCTCGAACTTGCCATGGCCCTGGCGACGCGGCCTGCGATGCTGCTGCTGGACGAGCCGATGGCGGGCATGGGGCCGGAAGACAGCGCCCGCATGGTGGAGATCCTGAAGCGCCTGAAGGGTGACCTCACGATCCTGCTGGTGGAGCATGACATGGACGCCGTGTTCGCCCTGGCCGACCGCATCACCGTGCTGGTCTATGGCCGCGCGATCGCCACCGGCGCACCGGAGCAGATCCGCAATGACCCGGATGTCCGCGCCGCCTATCTGGGCGAGGAGACCGGGGATGCTTGAAATCGCGGACCTCGAAACCTCCTATGGCCAGAGCCAGGTGCTGTTCGGCATGAACCTGTCCATCGCCGCGGGCCAGGTGGTGACCCTGATGGGCCGCAACGGCATGGGCAAGACAACCACTGTCCGCTCCATCATGGGCCTGACGAAGGGACATGCCGGATCGATCCGGTTCGAGGGTACGGAGATCCGTGGCATGCCGTCCTATCGCGTGGCGAAGATGGGGCTGGGACTGGTGCCGGAGGGGCGGCAGATCTTCCCCAACCTATCCGTTCGGGAGAACCTGGTCGCCACCGCCGACAACCGCTCCCCCGGCGCGGCGCGGTGGACGCTGGAAAGTGTGCTGGCCGCCTTCCCGCGCCTGGCGGAGCGCGCCGGCAACATGGGCAATCAGCTCTCGGGCGGGGAACAGCAGATGCTCGCCGTTGCCCGGGCACTGATGACCAATCCGCGCCTGCTGATCCTGGACGAGGCAACCGAAGGTCTGGCCCCCCTGATCCGGCAGGAAATCTGGTCGATCCTGAGCAGCCTGAAGGCCGAGGGCCAGGCCATTCTGGTCATCGACAAGAATGTCGCGGCGCTGAAGCGGCTCGCGGACCGGCACTGCTTCATCGAAAAGGGCCGGGTCGCATGGTCCGGCACGACAGCGGAACTGGATGCCGCCGCCGACATCGAACAGCGCTATCTCGGCGTATGACGCCGTCCGAACGTCTGCGTTCATGATTTCTATACTGAATCCGGACGACACTGCCCCAAAGAAATCAACAAGTCAGTCGGTGGGGTAACTCCAAGATGTATGATCTGGACAGCGGTGCAGAAACACGTCGCATCTCGGACGCCGCCATGCAGTTGCTCGAAGCCTACGAGATACCGGCAAACCCCGATTTCTTCCGCCTGATGTATGACTATGTATCCGGTCGCGATCCGGTCGTTACCCGCCAGTTGGGCGATGCGGCAAGCGAGAGCAACGCACGGTTCCGCCGTGTCGCCACCGATCTGCTGCTGCATCACTATGGCGAAGGCCGCACCCTGAACCTGCTGTCGGAAACCGGCGGTGCCCTTGGCGAGATCGTCAACCGTTCCGTCGGCCAACTCGCCGAGGCCGGATCGGAGGCCAAGGATTTCAGTTCCGAACTCGGTGGCTTCGCCAAAGGTCTCGGTGAGGTGGATGCCTCGATGAGCGTTGGCACCGTAGTCGAACAGATGGTCACATCCACACGTCGGATGCAGGCGAAATGCGCCAAGCTGGAGACGGATCTCAACCAGTCCAGCAACGAGATCAACAACCTGCGCAACAAGCTCGACGAGACCCGGGCGGAGGCGCTGACGGACAAGCTGACGGGCATCTCGAACCGGGCAGGTTTCGACAAGGCGCTGAACACCGCAATCGTCGAGACCCGTGACGAGAATACGCCCATGACACTGATCATGTGCGACATCGACCACTTCAAGAAATTCAATGACAACTATGGTCATCAGGTTGGCGATCAGGTCCTGCGCCTGGTGGGCGGAATCCTGCGCAGCTCGCTGAAGGGACAGGACATTCCCTGCCGCTACGGCGGCGAGGAGTTTGCCATGATACTGCCGCGCACCGAACTTGTGGGTGCGAGCAAGGTCGCGGAAGCCCTCCGCCTCGCGATCGAACGCAAGCGGATCGTGCGCAAGAGCACGGGTGAAGCCATCTCGCGCGTTACCATGTCGTTCGGTATCGCCGAGTATCTGCCCGGTGAAGCGGGCTGCGATCTGATCGAACGCGCCGACAACGCTCTCTACCGCGCCAAGAACGAGGGCCGCAATCGTGTCTGCATCGGGGAGCCGGCAACTGCGAAACCGAGGGTCGAAACCCGCTCCGCCATGGCTGCAGCCGGTTGAACCGGTGAGACAGAAGGCTTTACACGCCAGGCGATAAGCGTCTATTCAGCCCGACGATCATCTCATCGGAGAACGCCACCCATGCCCAAACCCGAATGGGGTGCCAAGCACAGTTGCTCAAGCTGTGGCACCAAGTTCTACGACTTCAACAAGACACCACTGATCTGCCCCAAGTGCGGAACGGAGAACCAGCCGCTGGTGGTGTTCAAGCAGCGTCGCCCGGCACCGGCTGACCCGCCAAAGAAGCCGACCCCCGCGAAACCCGTCAAGGCCGTCAGCGATGACGATGACGATGACGAGGATCTGGAGGTCGATGACGACGATACCCTGCTCGACGACGACGATGACGACGCGGATGTCTCGCTGTCGGAAGACGATGACGAGGATGACGCGCCCGTGCCCGGCACCCCCGACGTTGACGAGGAAGGGGACGACGAGCCCGTTGATCTGGGCGACCCGGACATCGACGACGATGACGATGACGACGAAACGTCCGATGATGACGAGGGTGACGACGACAAGAAGTAGAGTTCCCTGTCACGACCCTCGGGACCATCATGATACCGTAGCCGCTGCCCCGGACCCTGGTTCGGAGTGGCGGCTTCTTCGTTTCCGACACCTGCGCACGAAAGCGCAATCGATTGACGCCATGATCCAGCTGACTAGAGTTCAGTTAAACCGGTTCCGCCTGCTGCGGAACATGGGAATGCGATCATGGGAGCTGGCGGAATGACCGCAATCGACCAGAGCAGTCCGGCACGGGCCGGAGAGCACGACCTGGCTCACCTGCCGGGCCACAAGGGCATGCCGGTGCTCGGCGACACGCTGAAGTTCCTCAAGGATCCCATGGGACTGCAGCGGCAGAACTACAGCGACTACGGTGCCGTCTACAAGGGCAAGACGTTCATGCAGTGGAACGTCACCATGCTGGGCCCGGATGCGCTCGAAATGGTGCTGATGGATCGGGAGAAGAACTTCTCCTCGAAACTCGGCTGGTCGCACATGCTGCGTCGGCTTTTCTCCGACGGTCTGATGCTGCGCGACTTCGACGACCACCGCGCCCACCGCCGCATCATGCAGGTGGCGTTCAAGCCGGCACCGATGAAGGACTATCTGCTGCGCATGAACGGCGGGATCGAGGCCCGGCTGGACGAATGGTCGAAGATGTCGGAGTTCAAGTTCTACCCGGCAATCAAGGAACTGACGCTCGATCTCGGCGCCAGCGTGTTCCTGGGCCTGGACATGGGACCGGAATCGCGTCGCATCAATCAGGCCTTCATCGATGAGGTTGCAGCCGCCGTCTCGGTCGTGCGCCGACCGGTGCCCGGCCTGGCGATGGCGCGGGGGGTGAAGGCACGCAAGTTCCTGAATGAATTCTTCCGCGACCTCATTCCGGTGCGGCGGGCGGGCGATGGTGACGACATGTTCACCCAGCTCTGCCAGGCGGAATCGGAGGACGGGCAGAAGCTGTCGGATCAGGAGATCATCGATCACCTGAACTTCCTGCTGATGGCCGCGCATGACACCACGACCAGTTCCCTGACGACCATGTTCTGGGCACTGGCCGCCTTCCCTGAGTGGCAGGAGCGGATCAGGGCCGAAGTCGCCGAGATCGGCGGCACGCACCTGACCTATGACCGCATGGGCGACATGGACTATACGGAACGGACCTTCAACGAGGCACTGCGCTGCATCCCGCCCGTCCCCTTCATTCCGCGCCGGGTGATGCGCGACTTCGAGTTTCAGGGGAAGACCATACCGGCCGGCACCAATGTCAGCGTCAGCCCGGGTTTCGTGCACATGATGCCGGAGCTGTGGACGGAGCCGGAGAAGTTCGATCCCGACCGCTTCTCCGCCAATCGGGCCGAGCACCGCAATCACAAGTTCGCCTGGGCGCCGTTCGGCGGCGGCGCACACAAGTGCCTGGGGATGCATTTCGCCTACATGCAGGTGAAGGCGTTCTCCTTCCAGTTCCTGCAGCGGTTCCGGGTCAGTGTCGAGCCGGGGTACGAGCCCGAGTGGGCGCGGATCCCGATTCCGAAACCACTGGACGGCCTGCCGGTGAAGCTGGAACAGCTCTGAACCGCATTCCGGAAGGCTGCGGCAATCGCTTTCGAGGTTGCCGCAACGGGTCCGGAACAACTACGGTCCAGCCATGAACGACCATGTCATCGATCAGGGCTTCGATAGCTATACCGACAGCGATCACGCCGTCTGGCGCACCCTGTTCGAGCGTCAGTCGAAGCTGCTGCCCGGTCGCGCGGCACCGGAATTCGTCGAGGGCCTGAAGGCACTTGGCGTCGCGGCGGACGGCATCCCGAACTTCGAGGCGCTCTCCGACATCCTGGAGGCGGCCACCGGCTGGCGCATCGTCGCGGTCGCAGGGCTGGTGCCGGACGACGTGTTCTTCCGCCATCTGGCCAATCGCCGTTTTCCCGTCACCAACTGGATCCGCAAGCCGGAACAGCTCGACTACCTGCAGGAACCGGACGTGTTTCACGACTGTTTCGGACACGTGCCGATGCTGTTCAATCCGGTCTTCGCCGACTACATGGCCGCCTACGGTCGGGGCGGCATGAAGGCACTGGGTCTCGGCGCTCTGAAACTGCTGGCGCGGCTGTACTGGTACACGGTGGAGTTCGGCCTGATCCGCACTGACGACGGCCTGCGCATCTATGGCGCGGGCATTGTCTCGTCCGGGGGTGAAACGACCTTCAGTCTGGAGGGTGAAACGCCGAACCGGCTCGCCTTCGACCTGCTGCGGATCATGCGTACCGACTACATCATCGACCACTTTCAGCAGACCTATTTCGTGATCGATTCCTACGACCAGCTGTTCGATGCAACCCGCCCGGACTTCACGCCCTACTACGCGCAGCTGAAGCCGCTGCCGAGCCTGTCGCCCGATCAGGTTCTGCCCTCCGACGAACGGATCTGATGGATGCGCCAGGTCCCCGACTGGCGGTCGCGCCATGGAATGGACTGACGACGGTATCGTGCTGTCGTCACGGCGTCTGGGGGAAGGCGGCGCGATCGTCAGCCTGCTGACCGAATCCCAGGGCCGTCACGCCGGTCTGGTGCGTGGTGCCGGATCGAAGCGCCTGCGCGGCGTGATCATGCTGGGGAATACCGTCCATGCCACCTGGCGGGCCCGGCTGGCCGACCATCTGGGCACCATGCGCCTCGAACCCGCGATCAGCCGCACCAACCTGGCCCTGGACGATCCGGCACGCCTCGCCGCGCTGGCCAGTGCCGCCACGCTGCTGGAGGGTGGCCTGCCGGAGCGCGAAGCCCACCCGGTGCTGTTCCGCGCCACCACGATCCTGTTCGATGCCATCGCCGCAGGCACGGACGACTGGGTCGAAGCCTACTTCGGCTGGGAGGTCGGGCTGCTGTCGGAGATGGGGTTCGGGCTGGACCTGTCGCGCTGTGCCGGGTCGGGAGCCACCGCTGATCTGGGCTATGTCTCACCGAAATCCGCGCGTGCGGTTTCGCTGGTCACGGGCCAGCCCTATGCGGAGAAACTGCTGCCGCTGCCGCGCTTCCTCGTGGGCGCGCGCGGACGTCCCGTGGCGAATCACCCCGCGACCGACTGGGCCGACGCCGCGAAACTGACCGGACACTTTCTGGAGCGTCAGGTTTTTCCGCGTGAGGACGGGGGATTGCCCGCCGCGCGGGGTCGATTTGTTGAGTTGCTCTTGCGTCGGAACACTACATCTGGTGTGTTGAGCGACAGATTGCCGGACCCGCCCGAAGACGCATGATCCCTCGCGTCAGGGCCGGTCCCCCGACAAGGATACGCCTGCGCCATGAGTGAACTTTCCCCGCCCGACAAGGAAAACGTCACCCCGGTCCCGCTCAGCGATGCGTTGAGCGAGCGTTATCTCGCCTATGCGCTGTCGACCATCGTTTCGCGGTCCCTGCCGGACGTGCGCGATGGGCTGAAACCGGTGCACCGGCGGCTGCTCTATGCCATGCGGCTGCTGCGCCTCGATCCCGACGCCGGGTTCAAGAAGTGCGCCCGTATCGTCGGCGACGTGATGGGCAAGTTTCACCCGCATGGCGACCAGGCGATCTATGACGCGCTGGTGCGGCTGGCGCAGGATTTCGCCGTCCGCTATCCGCTGGTGGAGGGTCAGGGCAATTTCGGCAATGTGGACGGCGATAACGCCGCCGCCATGCGCTATACGGAGGCGCGGCTGACCCGCATCGCCGAGCGCCTGCTGGAAGGCATCGACGAGGATGCGGTCGATTTCCAGACCACCTATGACGGGGAAGAGAACGAGCCGCTGGTGCTGCCGGCGGCCTTCCCCAACCTGCTGGCCAATGGGGCGGCGGGGATCGCGGTGGGGATGGCCACCAACATACCGCCGCACAACGCCACGGAGATCTGCGAAGCCCTGCTGTGGATGCTGGAACGCCGCGCCGACATTCCCGCCGACGAACCCGAGGAAGATCGCCAGAAGCGCGTGAACCGCTGGCACCGCAGCCTGATGTCGCGGATGCCCGGCCCCGACTTCCCCACCGGCGGTGTCATCGTCACCGATCCGGCCACGATCTCGGAGGCCTATCTGACCGGACGCGGCGGCATCCGCCTGCGGGCGCGCTGGGAAAGGGAAGCTGCCGGTCACGGCACCTATCAGATCCGCATCTACGAGCTGCCCTACCAGGTGCAGAAGGGCAAGCTGGTGGAGAAGATCGCCCAGCTGATCAACGACAAGAAGCTGATGGCGCTGGCTGATGTGCGCGATGAATCCGCCGACGACATCCGCCTGATCCTGGAACCCCGGTCCCGCACCATCGACGCCGACGCCCTGATGGAGCAGATGTTCCGCCAGACCGATCTGGAGGTGCGTTTCAACCTGAACATGAACGCGCTGGACGCCAGCCGCACCCCGCGCGTGATGCCGCTGCACGACATGCTGCAGGGCTGGCTGGATCACCGCCACGTGGTGCTGCAGCGCCGTACCCGGCACCGGCTGGCGAAGATCGCCGACCGGCTGGAAGTGCTGGGCGGCTATCTCGTCGCCTTCCTCAACCTCGACGAGGTGATCCGTATCATCCGGGAGAACGACCGCCCGAAGGAAATCCTGATGAAGCGCTTTACCCTGACCGAGCGTCAGGCGCAGGCGATCCTGGACATGCGGCTGCGCCAGTTGCGCAAGCTGGAGGAGATGGAGATCCGCAGCGAACACGACGCGCTGACGCTGGAGAAGGCGGAACTGGAAGAGCTGCTGGGCGATGAGATGAAGCGCTGGGCGCAGATCAGCGATCAGGTAAGGACGCTGCGCGCCGAGTTGAAGAAGCAGCCCGATCTGGCACAGCGCCGCACAGGCTTCGGCGACGAGCCGTCGGAGGAACTGGCGCAGGCAGCGGCAGAAGTCCTGATCGAACGGGAGCCGATCACCGTCATCTGCTCGGAGAAGGGCTGGATCCGCGCCGCCAAGGGCCACATCGACCTGACGACGGAGCTGAAATACAAGGATGGCGACCAGGGTCGCTTCAGCTTCCATGCCCAGACCACCGACAAGCTGCTGGTCTTCGCCACCGACGGGCGCATCTTCACGCTGGGCTGCGACAAGCTGCCGGGCGGGCGCGGTCACGGGGAGCCTGTCCGCCTGATCATCGATCTGCCGAACGATCAGGAGATCGTGGACCTGCTGGTCCACACGCCGGGCGCGAAACGGCTGATCGCCTCCTCCGCCGGGCGCGGCTTCGTGGTGGCGGAGGATGACGTGCTGGCCTCCACCCGCAACGGCCGCCAGGTGCTGAACCTCGGCAAGGGCGAGACCGCACAGGCCTTCGTTCCCGTCACGGGTGACCATGTCGCGGTGATCGGCAGGAACCGGAAGCTGCTGGTCTTCCCCCTGACCGAGATGCCGGAGATGGGGCGCGGCAAGGGCGTCATGCTGCAACGCTACAAGGACGGCGGCATGGCCGACGTGAAGACCTTCACGGGCACGGACGGCCTGACCTGGACCGGCCCGTCAGGCCGGACAGGACGGGAGGATGACTTCTCCGACTGGCTCGCCAAACGCGCCAGCGCCGGCCGCATGGCCCCGCGCGGCTTCAACAAGACGGGGCTGTTCGCCTGACCAAAGCACGACGGCGCATGTTCTCGGAACCAAATTGACTGCCGCGATGCTGTCCCTGTCTCAGGCCCGGGTCGCATCGGCAGGAAACACGCTCCGTGATGGGACCGGTCTGTATTCACTGACCGCAGGGGAGCCTGCACGCGGGCTGGGTTGTCATGGCGCTGACAAGGTGCAGTAGGTCGCGATGCCCAACATCTGGTGAGACCGCATCAGATGGTGAACAGGTCGTCGATATTCAGGTCGTCCAGTGAGACTGACTTCAGGGTCAGACCACCAAATGACGGGCCAGAGTCTGCATGACGGATCACCAGATCTCCATTCTGGTTCGTGAAGGTGAGATGCTCCTCCGGCGAGAAGAACGAGAAGCCCTGCACAATGATCAGGTCTTCGCCGACCTGAAAATCAGTGAAGGTCCCTGCCCCCCTGTCGGTATCACGAAGCACGGCGTAGTCATGGCCATCCCCGCCTTCGAACGTGACTTCACCGTTCTGCAGGTCGAACCAGTCATTGCCCGCACCACCGAATGCGTGATTGTCCGTACTACCTTGACAGAGGAAACCGTCGTGCCCCGCGCCACCATACAGGCTGTCATGGCCGTTGCCGCCATAGAGCCGGTCATTGCCATCGCCGCCCCACAGTGTGTCGTCGCCATTCCCCCCGTAGAGGCTGTCATGGTCAGCCTCCCCGTGGATCAGATCGTCGGAGTCTCCGGCATAGATCCGGTCTCGCCCCGATCCACCGAAGATGAGATCGTCTGTACCGCGATCAGGGGTATCAGCGCGGTTGGAAGCGGCACTCAAGATCGTGTCATCGCCGGTGCCACCATAGATCGTATCGGCACCGCCATAGGCGACGATGTAGTCTCCACTTCCGCCGCCATAGATGAGGTTGCCGGGGTTGAGACCATTGTCGATGTAGGCATCACCTGCATAGATGTTGTCCTTGTGCATGCCGCCGATCAGCGTATCACCACCTGAGAGCGCCCAGATCGCATTGCCCCCCCGCCAAAAGCCGCTTGCCTCTCCTGCATCGACCAGGTCGTGGCCTTCACCTGCATAGAGACTGTCGTCACCCGCGCCACCAATCAGCGTGTCGTCCCCTGCACCGCCGTAGACAGAGTCATTGCCGACACCACCACGCACCAGGTCGTCGCCAAAGCCCGCTGCAATGCTGTCCCGACCATCCCCGCCGTCAATGGTGTCGTCCCGACCGGTGGCGATCAGCTTGTCATCGTCCCGCGTCCCCAGAATCAGTTCCCCGACCGTATTGCCCGCCACCAGTTCGTCATTCACCGCCAGCAGATCCTGCAGCGTCACACCACGCAGCTGAATGGTTTCGAAAATGGGCGCGTCGCTCTTGAAGAGATTCTCGCTTCGGGCCGTGTGGACGTGGACCAGTACATCGCCTGCGCCCTCCCCTTCCAGAACCGTATCGACGGTGAAGAAGCGGGTACCCATGTCCAGACTGTCAACACCCGGCACATAATCGGTGATGACATGGGGCACTTCGGCTGTCGATTGGCGACCGCTCGGCACGATGGCCTGGAACGTGTCGGCACCACTACCTCCGGTGACCCGATTGTGCCCCTCCCCGAGGTCGATCAGGATCAGATCATCGCCAAGACCACCGAATACCCGGTCATTTCCGGCACCGGCATCGATCGTGTCATTGCCTGCGCCACCCTCGACGATGTCGTCACCGCGGAACCCGTTGATGACGTCGTTCCCGGTTCCGCCAACAAGCGAGTCTCCCAAATTGTCGCCAAGCAACAGATCATCGCCATCACCACCGAAAAGGCTGTCCAGAATACCTTCGCCCTTCGGCCGGTTGGAGCCAGGTCCGTCGCTGGACAACCCACCCAGCGTGTCCGCACCGTCGCCGCCAAACAGGAGATCGACGCCGTGCCAACCATTCAATAGATCGTCGCCAGCACCCCCCCGAATGACGTCATCGCCACCCGAGCCGTTGAGATCGTCGTCGCCGTCTCCGCCGAGGATCGTATCGGCTTCATTGCTTCCCCGGACAGAATCGTCGCCTGCCCCGCCATCAATCACGTTCTGGCCAAATCCGCCCGAAATCGTATCGTCACCATCGCCGCCATATAGACTGTCATCTTGGCCCTCGGCCTCGAATCGTCCCCTGTACAATGACCGCTCTCCAAAGATCAGGTCATTGCCGGTTCCGCCCTCGACGCGGTCGGCGCCATTGCCACCTTCCAACCAGTCGTCGCCAGCCCCCCCGAACAGATAATCGTCGTCCTCCGGTCCATCGGCACCGCCCATGAGTGTATCGGCACCGGCACCGCCACTCAGGGTGTCATGGCCATCATTGCCCTGTAGCAGATCATCGCCCGAATCACCTGTCAGAAGGTCATTTCCCCTGCCGCCGAACAGTTGGTCTGCATGATCGCCGCCTTCCAGCGTGTCCTCGCCGCGGCTGCCAAAAAGACTGTCGGCCCCACGACCACCTATCAGCAGATCGTCATCATCAATACCAAAGAGAATGTCGTCGCCATCCTGACCGAGCAGGGTGTCATTGCCCGAGTTGCCCTTGATCTGATCATTGCCGAGACCGCCATCGATCAGGTCGTCGCCCGCATCGCCTTGCATGACGTCGTTGCCGTTGCCGCCGAAGATCTCGTCCGCTTCCGATCCACCCCTCAGTTTGTCCCGGCCTTCGCCGCCGGTCAGCGTGTCTTCGCCGCGACCACCGACCAGCAGGTCATTGCCGTTACCGCCATCCAGCATGTCATTGCCGAGTTGGCCGAACAGCCCATCATTACCGCTGCCGCCCACGCCCTGGTCATTGCCGGCGCCACCGACGATGCGGTCGCCGCCCTCACCGCCCAGCAACGTGTCGGCACCATCGTCGCCCTTCAGCACGTCATCGCCCTGCTGACCCAGCAGGCGGTCGTCGCCATCACCGCCGCGCAGGTCGTCGCGTTCGCTGTTGCCGAGGAGCGTGTCCTGACCGGCACCGCCATCGGCAAGACTGCGGCCCGCGCCGACATCCACCAGATCATCACCGCCACCGGCCCGGATGGTATCGTTGCCGTCGCCACCATAGAGGGAATCCGCATCACCACCGCCGCGCAGGGTATCGAGACCCGCGCCGCCGTGGAGCTCGTCCGCACCGCTGCCGCCGGACAGCACATCCCGACCGGCCCCCCCGAACAGCGTGTCGTTACCGGCCTGACCGTTCAGGCGGTTGTTGCCGCCATCCGTTGTCAACAGGTCATCCCCGGCACCGGCCCAGGCGCGGTCGTTTCCTGTGCCGCTTTCGATGGTGTCGGCCCCGTCGCTGGTGCCAATGACATCGTCACCACCGCCGCCGAAGACATGATCCGCGCCGTCGCCACCTTCGATGCTGTCGCCACCGCCACCCGCCTGGATCAGGTCATCACCCGAGCCGCCATCGAGGGTATTGCCGTCATCACCGCCGATCAGCGTGTCATTGTCCGCGCCACCCGTCACCGTGTCCCGGCCCGTGTCGACCTGAACCAGGTCGTCACCCGCCCCCGCATCGATCAGGTCGTCACCATCCTGACCCAGGATCGTGTCGGCACCGTCGCCGCCGAACACGATGTCATCCCCCGCACCGGCCTGAAGCAGATCCCGCCCGGCACCGCCTTCAACGGAATCGTCATCGTCCCGGGATCGGATGACGTCATTCCCGTCGCCGCCACGCAGAGTGTCACTGTCCTCACCGGCGAACAGCGTGTCGGCACCGGCGCCGCCTTCGATCAGGTTCGCGCCTGCCCCGGCATCAACCAGATCATCACCCGCACCGGCGAACACCACATCATCGAAGAACCCGGTCTGGATGCGGTCGTTGCCCGATCCCAGACGCAGGTGAAACGCCTCCACATCCACCCCGATATCAAGACCGAGGGCGCTGGTGAAGAACGGATGGAACACAAGGTCGGAGGTCACCCCGGACAGGTCGATCAGCGCCATGTCGATGCCCGCGCCACCGCGCAGGACGTCACCCGCATCACTGCCGATCAGGGTGTCATTCCCGTCGGCCCCAAGCAGGGTATCGGCACCAGGCCCGCCATCCAGCAGGTCATCGCCAGCCGTGCCCGCGATCAGATTATCACCGGCGTCCCCGACCACGGAGGCGATGATCTCTTCTGATCCTCCGATACCCGATTCCCCTGCGGCCATTGCCCTGCTCCCTCACCCTGAAATGCCACCCGATGGTTGCATCACCTCATGCGGCAGGGGCGCAACAAGCAGGCCAGAGAGCTGGTCCTGACGGCGACCGCCGACCGCACGTGCCAGGAATCCGGACCGGAGCCATGAAGCCGGAGTCCCCTGCACGGCTACCCCGTCAAAGCGTGGGGAACAGGGTTAATATTCTGGAAGAAATGGGATTTTTCCATGACTGGCAGGATGCGCCCCTGATGTTTCAGGCGCAGGTTTCCCGACGCTCTGCCAACAGGAGCCCGCGAGAGAACAGGTAAACAGGACTCATGAATGCGGTACCCCGCGACCACATGCATGCGTTGCAGGCACCGGGGGTAAGTGTGTCGAATTGAAACAGGTCTGATTCTGGGACATCCGGCTTGTTCGACAATGGGAAAGGAGCAGGACATTCTCATGATGACAGAACGACCGTCACCCATCCATGACCGCAATCACATCACGGGCCGTCAGCTATCGACCTCTCCCGTCATGCCGATCGTCCACACGGCAGCCAGAAAACGTTCCCGGAACCAGCGATTGGCAGCATCCAGATCGGCATTGGCGTGCCAGTACAGATAGGTGTCATATGCCGGGGTCCTGATAGGGAACGACAGCAGTTCGTTGCCGAAGTGGGTGTTGAGCGTCCGCGCGTGGCTCTGCGGCATGGTCAGCACCAGGTCCGTGTGGCGCACGGCCTCGCAGGCGGCCAGGTGGTTCTGGCAGCGCATCCGGATACGACGCTTCAGGTTGCGGCGGGAAAGCTCGTATTCCTCCGCGCTCAGCCCCCGGCTGCGGGAGGAAACGACGATATGCTGCTGCGCCAGATAGCGCGGCAGCGTCAGGGGTTCGCGCGTCAGTGAATGCCCCTGCCGCACCACCACTGAAAGCCATTCGCGGCCCAGCCGGGTCCGGTGAATGCTGTCGGTCAGCGGCAGCGGCACATCCATGCCGAGGTCGATGCGCCCGGAAGCCAGCTCGCGCTCGATGTCGCGTCGGTCAACGCGGACCACCAGCAGGTCGATACCGGGCGCGGAGGCCCCCAGTTCCACCATCAGCGGCGGCAGGATCGCAGCCTGCATCGCTTCCCGCATCGCGATGGTGAAACGTTTCGTGGCCGTTGCGGGGTCGAAGCCGTCCGTGCGGCCCAGCGTTTCCTCCAGCCCCTGCAGGGAGGTGCGAACCTGTTCGATGATGCGGCGGGCCAGCGGTGTCGGGGCCATCGTACGTCCGCTGCGTTGGAACAGCGGATCATCGAACATCTCCCGCAGCCTGCCCAGGGCATGGCTCACGGCAGGCTGGGACAGGTTCAACCGGCGGCTGGCAGCGGTGATGCCACCCTCCGCATAGATCGCTTCCATCACCACGAAGAGGTTGAGATCGACTCGGGATAAATTCATCTGGTGCATCTTTCGGAATGCAAACAATGCATTTCACAGATGATACGAACAGGCGCACCCTCTGCGCAACTGATGTGGCCATCACGGGATGGCGCCGCCCCGGCCCACTCCCCCACCCGGCCACCCACGGGATCATCCTGAATGGGTGGCCGGGTGGGGGAGTGGGCCGGGGCGGCAACCGAAAAACGGAAGAGGAGCGACAGTGATGAACTTCGAACATTCGCAGAAGGTGCAGGACCTGCAGGCCCGGCTGCAGGACTTCATGGCAACACAGGTGGAGCCGAACGAGGCGCGATACGCCGATGAAGTCGCGACAGGGGAGCGCTGGAAGGTCATTCCGGTGATGGAGGAACTGAAGCAGGCCGCGCAGCAGGCGGGCCTGTGGAACCTTTTCCTGCCCGAATCCGGTCATGGCGCGGGCCTGACCAACCTGGAGTATGCGCCGCTCTGCGAGATCATGGGCCGCATCCACTGGGCGCCGGAAGTCTTCAACTGCGCCGCCCCCGACACCGGCAACATGGAAACGCTGGAGCGTTATGGCACGGAGGCGCAGCAGCGGCGCTGGATGGACCCGCTGCTGGCGGGCGAGATCCGCTCCTGCTTCGCGATGACGGAGCCTGCGGTGGCATCCTCCGACGCCACCAACATCGAATGCCGGATCGAGCGGCAGGGCGAGAAATACCTCATCAACGGGCGCAAGTGGTGGTCAACCGGCGCGCTGCATCCGAAGTGCGAACTGTTCATCGTCATGGGCAAGACCGACCCGGACAATCCGCAGCGCCACCGCCAGCAGTCGATGATCCTGGTGCCGCGCGACACCCCCGGCATCCGCATCGTCCGCTGGCTGCCGACCTTCGGCTATGACGACGCGCCGCACGGCCACGCGGAGGTCGCCTTCGACAATGTCGAGGTCCCGGCGGAGAACATCCTGCTGGGAGAGGGCCGGGGTTTCGAGATCGCGCAGGGGCGGCTTGGCCCGGGCCGCATCCACCACGCCATGCGCGCCATCGGCCAGGCGGAGGTGGCGATGGAAAGCATGTGCCGCCGCGTGAAGCAGCGCACCGCCTTCGGCAAGCCACTGGCGGAGCAGACCGTGACCCTGGAACGGATCGCGGAGGCCCGCATCGGCATCGACCAGGCGCGCCTGCTGGTGCTTAAAGCTGCCGACCGGATGGACAAGGTGGGCAACAAGGAAGCGGCGGCGGAGATCGCCATGATCAAGGTCGCCGCCCCCAACATGCTGCAGCGCGTGATCGATTTCTCGATCCAGGCCCATGGTGGTGCCGGCATGACCGACGACTTCGGCCACGGCTTCGCCGCCGCCAACGCCCGCGCCATGCGCATCTTCGACGGCCCCGACGAGGTCCACCGCAACCAGATCGGCCGCATCGAGTTGAAGAAGTATGCGTAAGAGCAACCCCCGGAACAGAGACCACCAATTGGCCCGTGCCCGTCCATTCGGGCCGGGTCAACCTTGCGGGGGCAGGACAACTCCGTCTGGCGCGCCAGACGTGTCAACGCCGGTCACCTGGCCCTGCACGGGCTCAAGCAGGCAAGTGAGGGCCGCCAATCGATCAACAATTGCTGAATTCATGCCGTTTCAGGCCAAAGGCGCATCAAATTACATCCCTCACGCACTGTCGCAGCGTTACGCTTCCATACTCGACGCATCGCCTCATCCAGCCAAGGCGATGAGCAACTCGCCCGATGTCGCCCGGTCTTCAGGACAATCCCCCTCTGCGATACTGTCGTGGATGGGTTGCAGGAGCGATATTGCCTCGATGTTCTTTCCCTGATCCCGCCAAAGGCTTGCCAGATCAATGGCTGCGCGCAGTTCAAAGAGCTTGGCGCCCTGCCGACTGGCGACCTCGATAGCTGTGTTCAGATGGCTTTCCTCAGCCGCGCCGTCGCTGTCTGCTCTGGCCATATCCGCGTATAGGCGGTGAAGGTGAGACAACCACATGTTTTCGCCGGTCTCATCCATCAAGCCCTTCGCCAGGGCGGCAAATCGCGCTGCTTCATCCTGAAAGCCGAGCGCCAGTGCACAGTGACCCGCCTCGGTTCGCAACATTGCGAGAAGACCCAGCATGTTGCTTGCAACCATCCTGGCGTCGATCCTAGCGATATCGTCGAGCCCTGCCGGGTCGCCGCTTCCAGCCAGCAACAGACCGCGCAACATTGTGGCCAGATCGCCATAAAAGGAAAGACTGAACTGGTTCGCCAGATCAACAAGACTCGTCGTGTGCCGCTCCAATTCGGTGAGGTTGCGCGAAGAGAGGTGAAAGAACGCTATGTTCATATGCATGTTACATCTTGAGGCCACGTCTGCTGAAACTTCAGCAAGCCGCTCGCATTCGTCACGGAGCCTGTTCCCACGTCGGGTTTCACCGAGCAAAAACAAATTGCTGCTTATGATTGCATGGCTCGACACACCAAGATCGACGCCATAGATACGGGCCAGACTGCGGTGCAATATCGGGTCATAGAGATCCAGTGCACGATCGAGATGGTGTTGGGCACGCTCGAATTGTCCGCTGAACATCAGACTTATGCCCAGGGACCGGTTTGCCGTACACGCATGCGCCGTATCGGTCGATCCTTCGGTCAGATCGACAAATGCCTGTCCGTGATGCACCGCCTCAGCGATCTCGGCACGGAAATAGCGTGTGGTCATCAAACCGAAGAGAATCGAGAAGCGCAGAGGTGTCTCACCTATCCTGTCGGCAAGCGCCAATGCGTGTTCCAGTGCGGACTTGGTCCTGTCATGCCCGTAGCCACAGCCAGCCATCAAGGCGTATCCGAGCTGGACCTGCAGGATGAGTGATCTTTCAAGCGGCGCCCTCTCGCCCTTGTCGATCATCGGTGCCAACAAGGCAATTGCATGGGTCAGGTGCGCTGCCCCTTCCGCGAATGCTGGCCGCGCCATTGCCGCCTTGCCCGCCGCTTCCCACAAGTCTGTTGCCCGGTCGATGAAGTTGGCAGCCTCCGCGTGGAAGGCGAGAACTTCTGGTGCGATGGTTGTGTCAGTCTCCAGCGCCGTCAGGATACGCGCGTGAACCGCCCGGCGCTTCTCCTTCAGCAGGCTTTCATAGGCGGCGTCGCGCACCAGCGCGTGCTTGAACAGGTACGTTGCCTCGGGTGGCAGTCCACGACGGTAGATCAGTTCCGCCGCGATCAGACCGTCCAGCGCCGTGTACAGTTCTGCATCTGACAGATGCGATATCTGCGCCAGCAACCCATGACTGAACTCACGCCCGATGCAGGCCGCAGTCTGGGCGACCTCCTTGATCGGCTGCAGCCGGTCCAGACGGGCCATCAGGCTGTCATGCAGGGTCGCGGGGATGGCAATGGCACTCAGGGGACCATTCAGAACCAGCCGCTCTCCTTCCTCTTTCAGCGCGCCTGATTCCAGGATCGTCTTCGTCAGTTCTTCCACAAACAATGGCACACCATCGGTGCGCTGCGCGATGATCGCCATGATATCGTCTGGCAGCACCTTTCCATCAGTCAGCTTGGAGACAATGCCACTTATCTGATCCTTGCCCAGACGATTCAGCGCAAAGCGCGTCACGATGGGGTGGCCACCAAAGCCATGTTCGAACGTGGGACGGGCGGTCGCAAGGATCATGATTGGCTGATCGATGATCGCGTCCAGCAACAGATCGAGCAACTCCAGCGAAGTCGGATCGATCCAGTGCAGGTCTTCGTAGAGCAGCAACAGGGGTTTCTCGGCGGCCTGCCGGACCAGCAAGCTTGCCAGTGCCTTCATCGTCCGGGCGCGCTGCTGCGCAGGTGTGAGGTCTGAAACGCCATAGCGCGGCGCTCCGTCCAACCCCAGCAACGGAGCTATCAGCTTCAATGTCGCCTCGTCTGCACCAACCAGTGCCTCCAGCTTGTCCAGCCTCGCTTCGACGTCATCCGACGGGACAAATCCTGCAGCGGCGGACATCTGCTGGACAACAGGATAGAAAGCGCTGTCCGCGTGGTAGGGCGAACACTGGTAGCTCACCCGGATGTGGTCCTGCCGTGTGACCTCGTCGATCATTGCCTGGGTGATACGGGATTTGCCGATGCCCGCTTCGCCTGTCACCAGAGCCATCTGACCCTGGCCGGAGCGCGCTATCGCCCAGCGCTCGACCATCAGTTCGATTTCCCGCTCACGCCCGATGATCGGCATCATCGTGCCTGACTGGCGGGCCGCAAAGCGGCTCTGGACCTTCGCCTCACCTTCAACCACATAAGCGTCGACCGGACCGCTGATGCCTTTCAGGTCCTGTCCATCCAGGCGTCTGAGGTCGAAGATCACGCCCAGCAGACGCTGCGTCTCCCTGGCGACAACAAGCTGGTTCTGGCCGGCAACTCCCTGCAGTCGTGCAGCGAGGTTCGGCGTCTCCCCCACGACAGCGGCCTCCTGCGTCGCGCCGCTGCCGATCAGATCGCCGACGATGACAACGCCGGTTGCGATGCCTACACGGGTGGACAGGAGCGATCCGTTGGGCGCCCTGGCTTTCCTCACGGCATCGATTATTGACAGACCAGCCCGCACAGCCCGTTCGGCATCATCTTCATTGGCGCGGGGCCAACCGAAGTAACAGAGAACGCCATCGCCCATGAACTTGGCGACAAAGCCCTCGTAGCGGCTGACAACACCCGCGACCGTGTTCTGGTAGGAGGTGATGACATCGCGCATGTCCTCAGCGTCCAAGCGCGTGGCCATCTCGGTGGAGCCGACAAGGTCAACGAACATGACTGTCAGATGCCGACGCTCGGCATCGGATGCCGGGGCGGATTCGACCGGAGGAGACGGAGGCACGACGCTGACACGCTCTTCAGAGGCCAAACCGGTCTTGTCAGAGAGGGTCCTGATCGCTGCCTCAATGCGACGCCGCGGCCCCAGAGGCAGACCCAGTTCCTTCAGATCGTCATCCGACAAATACGCGAGGTCACCAAACTCGATCTCGGCCTCGGCAAACAGGGGCGCATGTTTCGCAAGGCCATTCTCGGTCAGCCAATCAACGATATCACGCAAATCCCATCCTCCCCCGCAGCCGCCTGTCCCCTGACAAGGGAAAGCAAGTCACCGAAGAGAGTATCTGAAATCAGACAACGCGACAGAGCTATCACGAAGCCAGCTAGACGGCGTGAGATTGGTACACTCCCCGGTTCGTCAAGAGGGTTGGGAGTTGACCACCCGCCCTATTCCGCCGACATCTCCGCCACAGCTGCCGCCAGTGCCAGCTGCTTCTTCGCCTGTTCGACGTGAAGGTTCTCGATCATGCGGCCGTCGACGGTGACGACGCCCTTGCCTTCGCGCTGGGCTTCCTCGAAGCCGGCGACGATGCGGGCGGCCATTTCGAGCTGGGCTTCGGTGGGGGAGAAGACCTCGTTGCAGGGGGCGACCTGGCTGGGGTGGATCAGGGTCTTGCCGTCGAAGCCCATTTCCAGGCCCTGCTGGCAGATGTCGCGGAACCCGTTCTCGTCCTTGATGTCGTTGTAGACGCCGTCGAGGATCTGGATGCCGTAGGCGCGGGCGGCGAGCATGCAGATGCCCAACGCGGTGACCATCGGCAGGCGCATCGGGGTGTGGTGCGCGCCGGTATCCTTGGCGATGTCGTTGGTGCCCATGACCCAGACGGCGACACGGTCGGAGGCCGCACCGATGGACTGGGCGTTGAGGATGCCGATGGGGGTTTCCATCATGCACCAGAGCGCCATGCTGGCCGGGGCACCGGCCTTGTCCATGGCGGCAACCAGACCCTGCACGGTCTGGGCGTCATTGATCTTCGGCACCAGGATGGCGTCGGCACCGGATTTGGCGATGGCCGCCATGTCGTCGGCACCCCAGGGGGTGTCGAGGCCGTTGATGCGGACGATCATCTCCCGCTTGCCATAGCCGCCTGCGGCCAGCGCATCGACGATCTGCTGGCGCGCCGTTGCCTTGGCGTCCGGGGAGACCGCATCCTCCAGATCCAGGATGATGGCATCGGCAGCGATGGTCTTGGCCTTCTCCATCGCGCGGGTGTTGGACCCCGGCATGTAAAGGACACTGCGGCGGGGGCGGACGGATGCGGCCATGTGGTATCTCTCCCTCTTGCCTGCTCGATTGGCAATTCAGTAACTGTCGCGGGACACTATAATTTCCCGCTGGCCCGGCGCAACGAAAGGTGGAGACATGGCGGTACTTTCCCTGTCCAGCCAGGTGGCCATGGGTCATGTGGGCAATTCGGCGACCGCCTTCGCGCTGCGCCGACTGGGCCATGTGGTCTGGGATGTGCCGACGACCGTACTCAGCTTCCACCCCGGTCATGGCCGCCCGGAGGGCAAGGCGCTGGAGTGTAGTTCGGTCTCCGCGATCATCCGCGCCGTCATTACCCGCGCCCGGCCCGACCTGGTGTTCTCCGGTTATCTCGGCGATCCCACCAACGGCGAGATGCTGGCCCGGCATCTGGACCACCTGCGCGACGACGGGGACTGCCGCTATGTGCTGGACCCGGTGATCGGTGACACCCATACGGGCCGCTATGTCTCGCGGGAAGTGGCGGCAACGATCCGGGACTCGCTGATGCCCCGCGCCGACATCGTGCTGCCGAACAGCTTCGAACTCGGCGTGCTGGCCGGCATGCCGACCACGACGGAGACGGAGGTGACGGAGGCCGCGCGGCATCTGCTTTCCCTCGGTCCCAGAGCCATCGTCTGCACTTCGTCCCCCGGGGCGGCCGACCAGGTGCATGTCCTGATCGTGCAGCGGGACTCACGCTATCGCATCTCCATGCCCGCGATCCCCGACGCGCCGCACGGTACCGGCGACCTGTTCGCCGGCCTGTTCATGGCCCGGATGCTGGATGGCATGCCGCTGCAGAATGCCGCCGCGCTGGCCGCCGCCGCTGTACATGCGGTGATCGGCTGGTCCCGCGCGCTGGGTGACAGCGACCTGGCGCTGGTCGCCGCGCAGTCATCCCTGCTGGAGCCACCGCTGGAGGCGGAGGTCACGGTGCTGCAGGCAGAACCGGAGGTCGCGGCATGAATATCGGCGAAGCAGCGCGGGCCTCGGGCCTGCCCACCAAGACCGTGCGCTATTATGCGGAGATCGGGCTGGTCACCCCGTGGGGGCGGCGCAGCAACGGCTATCGCGACTATGGCCCGCAGGAGGTGCAGCAACTGCGCTTCGTGCAGCGCACCCGCAGTTTCGGCTTCAGCATCGACGCCTGCCGCGAACTGCTCGCCCTCTATGCCGACCGTAACCGCGCCAGCGCCGACGTGAAGGCCATCGCCCTGGACCATCTGGCGGAGATCGAGCGCAAGATGACGGAACTGCAGTCCCTGCACGACGAACTGACCAATCTGGCCAGCAATTGCCATGGCGACCAGCGGCCCGACTGCCCGATTCTGGAGGGGCTGGCCGTGAAGGGTGACCTGGGCTGAGTCAGAGGCATTGGCGCACCGGACGTGCTATCATCGGGACAAGCGAGGATCGCCATGATGAAATTGCCGCTATGCGCCGTCACATTCGCCCTGATGCTGTTGCTGCCGGAGACGGCAGCCGCCGATGAGTCGACGGAGGCCGAACGGAAGGCCTTCGCCAACTGCCGCGCCTGCCACGCCATCACGGAAGGCGGCAAGAAGCTCGCGGGTCCGCCGCTGGATGGCATCATCGGGCGTCAGGCGGGCACCAGAGACGGCTTTGCCTATTCGAAGGCCATGCGGGACGCCGGTCGGGGCGGACTGGTCTGGAACGCAGCAACGCTGGATGCCTATATCGCCAACCCGCGCGCAATGGTGAAGGGGAAAAAGTTCCTGCCCGGTATCCGGAGCGCGGAAACCCGCAAGAAGATCATCGCCTATCTTACCCGTCACTCGGGTTCCTGAGCGATCAGCAGCGGTAATTTCCGGATCGTTCCAATAATCTGTTCAGCGCTTGTCTTTGCCCGGAATTGCCCGTTGACTGTTACCTGCACCGATGGGGGTCGGTCAGCTGACAGGGGGGACAGGCAATGAACGAAGATTTTGTTGGGAAATGGTGCGGAACCTATTTCTGCTCGACACATGTCGGCACCGAAGACGCAAGGTGGCACGGTGGCATGGAACTGGTGATCGCCCGAGATGGCACTGTCCGGTTCAATGGTCGGCAGGTAATTCAGCCGGAGATCGGTGACCGGACACTGCGCTGGCGCGCTCAGGACAATGGCCATGATGTCGAGATCGTTTTCGCCCGTCGGAACACCGACCCGGACTTCTGGCCCGACGGTGAGGGGGTGCATCACAGCTTCTGCGGCACCATGCATACCGACCCGGACAGGCCCGCGCGCCGGTTCCGGGGTACCCAGGCACCGCAGGCGCAGTTCAAGGTCAACGCCCAGTTCATAAAGACCCACACCGAAGCGATGCCGGTATCCGGCGGCACAGAGATCCGGACATGGGTGACCGCCGACGGCGAAACCCAGATCTACTCCATCTCCAGCACCGGCCAGGTCTGGCGCTTCACACCGGATCAGAACAGCGACACCGGCTGGTCCGAGGCGTGCCTGAATGTCCAGATCAGTTCCCGCCTCTACCTGTTCGACACCGGGGTCCCGGGCTTTCCCGCACTCGCCGGACTGGACGCGACCGGGGCCATCGTTACCGCGCGATGCCCTGGGCCGAACACACCCTACGTGACCACCACACTGGACAGTTCGGATCCGTACACCATGGTGTCGTCGACAAACTTCCTGTTCGACGGGGGCCGTAATGCGCTCTACATCTTTGTGGCGCCGCTTGCCCCGCTGATCGGCTTTCCGTCGGCGCGAATATGGTCGTTCGCCACCAATTCCTGGTTCGGCGGCTGGAACACGGTTACCGCGGTCCCGGGGATCAGCAACCAGGGCGAGACTGCCGCCAGCGGCTATTATGCCAATGCGGTAACCGTCACCGCACCCTCGCCCATAAAGTCCCTTCCTTACATCCCCGGCGTCTATGGCATGTACCTGCTGCCCGACCGGCCGCTCTATGGCGATGTTCCACTGTCACCATCCCCGTCCGGCTCTCCCTTCGTCCACTCCGGCGTGTTCCGCAGCCCCCGCACCGGCGACACCTGGATCATCTCAGCCGACGCTGAGGGCATGGTGCATGTCTGCCGCGACAATGGCGATCAGGCGACCTTCACCCCCTGGGAACGCGCGGTCATGACCTCGACCACCCCGGTCTTTCACGCGCGCGACAACCCGTTCGGCGACGGCTTGCAACTGTTCGCCGTCGACGGGAACGGCGATATCTATGTCGGGCATCATGTTCAGGGCATCTGGTCCACCACGATACCCCTGGGCATCAAGGCCGCCCACATGGCCCTGACCAATGACGATGTCTTCGTGGTAACACCGGACGGGCGGCTGCTGCAGTTGCATCAGGACCCTGCAACGACCGACTGGAGCTCCACCGAGATAGAGATCCAGAGCACCGATATCGTGCCGCAGAACGGCTACAACATCGAAATGTCCGTGCTGGACCAGCTTGGCAATGTCCTGCCCGGCCAGCAGGTTCTGGTCTCCTCCAGCGAACAGTGCACGATGACCATCGGCAACCGGTCCTGTCACATGCGAGCCGGCGTACCGCTGACAGCGACCGCCAACTCCATAGGGCGCCTGACCGTCGAGGTCCCGCGCAGCGAACTGGGCTGCCCGCTGATCACCGTCACCACCGACCCCAACCTGCCCGGACTGACCATCGAGCCGAACAGGCTGGTACAGGATGACATGCGCGGCATGACCGGCGACAAGATGCGGAACACGCCGCGCAACCCGCTGAAAGGAAAGTTCAACACACCTGAAACCGCCGACAGCCTGGCGCAGGTGATGCAGCAGTCGGCCAATGCCATCGCCAGCCCGCCAACCGACCCCGCCGCGCTGCGACCCTTCACGCCAGACACGGATTTTCCCGGACTGACCCCCTGCCAGCCCGGCGAGACGCCTGTCGGGCCTCGTCTGCTGGACCCCGCCACCGTTCCGGAGACCCACTGGCAGGTCGAGTTCCAGGACGGGCTGCCCGTCTATCGCGCGCTGACGGCGGAGGAGGCGTCCGTCGCCATTGCCGGGATGCAGGCGCGGCTGGGTGATGCCAACGGCCTGTTCGGTGTCGACTGGGGCGATGTCTGGGAATCGGTGAAGGAAGGCGCCAGCGCCATCGTCGAGGACATCAAGGACATCACGGTCAGCGTGGTGAAGGGTGTCGTGAACGTCGCCATCAGCGTGCTGATCGAAGGCGCAACCTATCTCTGGAACGGTATCATGAGTGCCGTCGAGCAGGTCTTCGACGTGATCGAGGGTGTGCTGGCAAAGGTCCAGGTCTTCTTCGAGAACATAGTCGAATGGCTGGCGATGATATTCGACTGGGAGAACATCAAGCGGACGAGCCAGGCCCTGGACAGCCAGATACAGAAGGTCTTGCCCCTGATCGGCAGTCAAGGGGCCGGCATCCAGTCGTCTGTCATGGCCGGGTTCGACAGTTTCGTGACCGGCCTGGGCGGCCAGATCACCGCCCTGGACAGCCAGCCAAAGCTCTCAGAGACGGTCGGCGCGGCGGAGCAGCAGGATGCCCCGCCTGGCACGCGGGAAGCCAATGACCACAATCTGCTGCTGAACAAGCTGGTGGACAATGCGGAAAGCGTGACCTTCGTGGTCGATCCGCAGCATCTGACGTGTCTGAGAGGCCAGGCAGCCGATGATCTGATCAGCGAACTGGAGAAATATTCCCAGAACGGCATGGCCTCATCGGCGGTGCAGCCGCTCTCTTCGTTTCTCAGCGGGACCGGTGACGACCCGACGAAGCTCGACGCAAGTTCGTTCAAGCAGTTCATCGATGCCATCAAGGCCCTGGCGACGGAAGCCATCAGCACCGGGCGGACGGTGCTGCAGGGGCTGCTGGGCACGATCGCCGCCCTGCCCACCAATTTCCAGAACTTCCTGAAATCGATGACACTGGAAATACCGTTCGTTTCCGATTTCCTGCGTTCGCTGGGCGTCAGTATCGATCTCTATCAGGTGCTGTTGATGGTCATCGCGGCTCCGGCGACCTTCATCTATTCGGTCATGACCGGACAGCCGCCCTTTCCGGCGCAGCAGGATGTCGACGATGTGCGCGATCAGGTGACCGCGGACTCCCTGAAAGCCGCCTTCGCCAACCGTGGTCCAGGCTTCAGCGTCGATGAACGCACCTTGAAGACGAACGCGGTCATGTTCGGCGTGGTCCTCATCCTCATCGGCATCTTCGACGCCATGGTGGATTTCGCCTCGGCCTCCGACGCGGACGGCGATGCGGTGGATGTCATGCTGAGTCCGTTCGCGTTCGTCTGCGGCTTCCTCGTGACCCTGAAGATGGTCGGGCAGATCCTCACATGCCCCTGGCTCTCCGGGTTCAGCGGCAATATCTGCGGCGGTTCGGCGGAGGAACTGGACGCGCTGATCTGGGTGATCAGTTGTGCCGAGCCCCTGATCGATCTGCTCACCTTCGCCGGACTGAGCACGATCCTGCGCGCCTGGGACAAGATCGGCGAGGGGCTGCTGTGCCTGATCGGCGTGGCCCAGGCAGTCCTGAGCGGTTTCCTGTTCGTGAAGGAGAATGCCTCGAAGGATCCGGATAAGCGGCACGATGCGCTATCCAAGCTCATTCAGTACGAAATGATCTTCGCACCGAACTGGCTGATCTTCCTGAAAATGACCAGAACGGCGCAGGGCATCGCATTGCTTGTCCTGATCGACATTGCCTTCAACGCTGCCGGGGCCATATTCCAGTTCGGTCGCGCATCATCTATGCCCTCGCCCCCCTCCCGATCGATGATTGGAGCCCCTGCATGACCAAGCGACCTGAACTGATCGTCGATCCGGCCTTTGTCGAGGCGGGACTGGAAGCGGGCACGATCCGGGTGATCGACTGCACGGTGACGTTCGAGACGAAGCCGGTGGGGGCCTCCACGATCCACAGCGGTCGCGAGGCCTGGCTGGCGGGGCACATTCCGGGCGCGGCCTACCTGCACATGGTTCATGACCTGTCGGACCCGGAGGGGGCCTATCCGTTCACCATTGCTCCGCAGGCGCAGATCAACCGGGTGCTGTCGGAGATCGGGATCAGCCCTGACGACACGGTGGTGCTCTATGGTTCCGGCACGGCGGTCGCGGTCACCCGCGCCTGGTGGGTGCTGACGGTCTCCGGCCTTCGCGACGTGCGGATCATGGATGGCGGCTGGCAGCGCTGGGTCGCAGAGGGTCGGGCGGTCGCCACGGGGGAAGAACGCTTCACGCCCTCCACGTTCCGGGGAACGCGCAACCAGGCTGCCATCGCCGACCGGGAAACAGTGCGGCAGGCGATTGCCGCGGGCGACGTGCAGATCGTCAACGCCCTTTCGGTGCCACAGTTCGAGGGGACGGGCGGCACCCACTACGGCCGCCCCGGTCGGATCCCCAACAGCCTCAGCGTTCCGGCCACCGATCTGCTGCACCCGCTGACGGGCGATTTCGCGACGCCGGAACAGATGGTGCAACAGCTCGCAGCGGTCGATCCCTCGAAGCCGGTGATCACCTATTGCGGTGGCGGCATCGCGGCGGCAACAACGCTGTTCGCCCTGCATGTCGCGGGGCACGACAATCTGCGGCTCTATGACAATTCGCTGCTGGAGTGGTCGACAATCCCGGACCTGCCCATGGACAGCGACGGAAACTGAAGGTGCAGCCATGACCCCGACCATCATTGCGGCTTCGGTACGCCGCGCGCTGCTGATCGCCCTGCTCTGGCTGTTTCTTCCCCTGGCGGCGCAGGCGGCAGAGAGAAAGACCGAACTGGTCATGTTCGAACTGGGCACCTGCATCTATTGCGCTGTCTGGAACGATGCCGTCGGGCGCGGCTATGGCGAGACAACCCTGGGCCAGCGCGCGCCGCTGCGCCGGGTCGACCTGCGTCACCGGCGGCCCGACGACCTGCGGCATGTCACCGGGGTGCGCATGACCCCGACCTTCGTGCTGCTGCACGGGGGGCAGGAGGTCGGGCGCATCCTTGGCTATATCGACAGCCCGAATTTCTGGCGGCAGTTGCAGGCCCTGATGTGGCAGGTGCCGACGCGCGCGGAGAGCGCATCCCTCAACGTGCCCGCCCGCGCCACGGAATGAACGCGGGCACTGCCGCGCGATAGCGTCGATAGGTATCGCCGTACAGGCTGATCAGCCGCCGCTCCTCGAACCACGTCCCGATCACCAGATACAGGCTGGCCCAAAGGCAGGTGGCCAGCCCGAAGGGATCGGTGGCACCGCCGATCAGCAGCAGGAACGCACCGCTGTAGAGCGGGTGCCGGACATGGCGGTGCAGCCCGTCCGTATGCAGCGGCTCCGGCACCGCACCTTCCGGGACCAGCGCTATTCCGGCAAAGCGCCGAAGGTCGTAATGGCGCAGCGCCAGCAGGATGAGACCCGCACCGGCCACCAGCGCCGCGCCCATGCCCCCCTGGATCAGCGGCGGCAGATCGAACGGTTCCGCTTCCGACCCACCCAGCAGGTATCGCCCCGCCGCCACCGTGGCCACGAAGTGAAGCACCGCGACCAGGTTGTAGGCCAGACGCTCCAGCCGCCCGAACAGGACGCGGGTCAGCTGCTTGGCAGTCTCCGATGCCAGTACCGAATGGGCCGCGCCGAAAAGAAGCCAGAGCACCGCATAGATCAGCTGTTCGGAAAGCGTCATTGCCCGGTGCTCATCCCGGCGCGCAGCCCCGGACCGGACACACATGGATCCGCCGGTCAGTGACGGCAACCATGGGCTTCAGGGGCGTATGCCGGTCGTTCATGGTGAAAGCCTGTTCGGGTCAATGGAATGCGCGGCGATTGTCACACCGGTTGGCTGTCAATGTCGACAGCGCCAGCAAATGCCGCCATAAGTCGGACCAGCGCGGTTCATGCAATCTGCGCCGGTCCGCCCTCAGATGCCGAGGATTTCCGCGAATGACTGCCCCGACATGCCGTCGCCCTGGAGGACACTTCTCGACCGATATGGATGGCGGGACCGTGCTGACGCCTTTCGCACATCAACCCTGTTTCGGAATCAGTGGAACAGATCCATGACCGGGTTGCTGGGGCGCAAGTTCCGCTCGATGCGTGACCAGTCGGCCTTTACCCTGTTCTGGCTGTTTCCGACCTGGCTGCTGCTGGGATTCTATCGGGCGCTGATTTTGATCGTGCCGCTGAAGCACATGGCACCATTCTATGGGGAGGACCTGGGAGTCGAGAACTGGATACCCCTTGCCGATCAGGCCCAGATCAGGCGGGCAGGCGATATCCGCAGCACGGTTGCCATTGCCGCCCGCTACTGCCCCTGGACCGCCAACTGCTACCCGAAGGCGCTGACGGCGCGGACACTGCTGCGTCTCTACCGCGTGCCGCACGCGATCTACTTCGGGCTTGCCCTGAAACCCGTGTCGGGCGACCTCGCCGCCCATGCCTGGGTGATGGCCGGTCCGGTAGCGGTCAGCGGCGGCGCCGCGAGTTTCGGTCACTACCGCGTCGTGCGCATGTTCCTTGACCTGGCAGCGGCGCAGCCGCGGGGGAAGACGGTGTGACGCGGCTGCATCGGATCTTCGACCTGCTGGCCCGGGCGCCGCGCGGGAAACTGGTCCTGCTGGCCTGCCTGTTGCTGGCAGGCAGCCTGACGGACGGGATCGGCTTTGTCCTGCTGGTACCCCTGCTGTCGTCATTGACCGGCGGTGAGACGGAACATGCCATTGCCCGGCATCTGATCGACCTGCTGGCAACCCTTGGCATTCCGGCGTCGCCGGGGGGATTCCTGTCGGCCTTCGTCGTGCTGGTCGCCCTGCGCAGCGCTATCCAGTTCGCCAGGGATCGCAGCGGCCTGGTGCTGCAGCACCGTGTCATCGACCGGTTGCGGGAGATCTGCATCCGCCAGTTGCTCCGGGCCGACTGGCGCTGGATCACGGCGCAGACCCGCACCGACCACATGACCCTGGTTCTGGGGGAGGTGAACCGCGTCGGCTCCGGTCTCAATGCCGGGCTGACCCTGCTGACGACCCTGGTGACAGCGGTCGCCTATTTTGCCGTGGCCTTCCTGTTGTCGCCCGCGATGGCCGGACTGGTGCTGCTGGCGGCTGTCATCGGCTTTGTCGCAATGAGCCGGATCCGAGCCGGAGCATTGAGCCTCGGCACCCAGCAGGTGGATGCGAACCGGGGTCTGATGGCCAACGTGCAACAGGCCCTGGGCGGCCTGAAACTGACCAAGATCCTGGGCGGAGAGGATCGCCACATCGATCTGCTGGTGCGAACGGTCGCGCGCGTCCGCCGGACACAGCTGAAATTCGGCATCGACACCAGCCTGATGCGCAGCCTGCAACAGGTCATGGGTGCGACGCTGCTCGCGCTCTACGTGTTCGTGGGACTGACGTGGCTCTCGCTGCCGCTGGCGGAGCTGCTGGCACTGACATTCCTGTTCGCACGGCTGATGCCCCTGCTGCTCTCGGCGCAGCAGCATCTGCACCGCTGGCTGAACGCCGAACCCGCGCTGGAGGCCATTGACCGCTTCATCGCGGAGAGCGCGGCACATGCTGAGCCGGTCGTCGGGGACAGCGGACAGGCCTGGCCGGTGGACACGGCAATCACGCTGCGGGACATCTCGCTGACCTATCCGGACCGCGACCTGCCCGCCCTGCACGGCCTGAACCTGGACCTGCCGGCCCGGAGCATGACCGCGATCACCGGGCCGTCGGGGGCGGGCAAGAGCACGCTCGCCGATGTGCTGATGGGCCTGGTCGTGCCGGATCAGGGTACGGTGGAGATCGACGGTGTGGCGCTGGATACGACCACGCGGATGAACTGGCGGCGGAACGTGGCCTATGTGCCGCAGGAGGTCTTCCTGTTTCACGACACGGTGCGGGCGAACCTGCTGTTCGGTGATCCGTCAGCCAGTGAGCCCGACCTGGTCGCTGCACTGGCGATGGCCTCCGCCAGTTTCGTGCTGCAGCTGCCGGACGGTCTGGAAACAGTGGTGGGTGACAATGGCGTCCGCCTTTCAGGCGGGGAACGCCAGCGCCTGGCGCTGGCCCGTGCATTGCTGCGAAAGCCGACCCTGCTGATCCTGGACGAGGCGACCAGCGCGCTGGACGCAGGAAACGAGGCGGCGATCAGCGACGCGCTGGAGGTGCTGCGGGGCCGCCTGACCATCGTCATCATCGGGCACCGGACCGGAATCCTGGAGCAGGCGGACAGGGTCGTGGCGATGCAGGCCGGACGGATCGAGCGGGTCGAGTCGCGGGCAGCGTGATCAACAGGTAGCCGAAACCGGCCAATCCGCGTCGGAAGGGCAGCCCGCGGTGTCGGCGCATCCAGATTCTTCTCGCCGCGGATGATCGACAGTGGCAGGTATGGCACTGGTGCAGTGGTTTCATCAGAGTGAGCGAATGGCGCGCAACGCACGATCGATCGAGGAACTGACTCTTGCGCTGATGTGCCGGGCGTCATCGCTGTCGGCAACCCGGATCGGTGCGATCACCCCGGACGACTGGGTGCGCATTCTCGACTGGTCGGTGGAGCACCGCTTCGCGCCCTATCTGCACTACAGCCTGGGTCAGGCGGGACTGCGCGGATCCCTGCCGACGGAGGTGCGCGCACAGCTGCAGCAGGCCTATCGGCGCGCCACCCTGCGCGCGCTGTCGATGCAGCGTGACATGCTGCACGTGAACAGCGTGCTGCAAGGCGCGGGGATCGAGCACCTGTTCATGAAGGGAGCCTATCTGGCGCAGTTCGCCTATCCCGAACCCGGTCTGCGTCCCCTGCGTGATCTCGATGTCCTTGTGCGGCCGGAGCAGGCGATGGATGCCTTTCAGGTCCTGCAGGACAACGGCCTGGAACGCATTGCCCGCAATGTCGGCAACCCCCACGCACACCTGGCCCACGGCAAGCACTTGCCACCGCTCAGAATTCCGGGGCGCGCGCTGGTCGAGGTCCATACCCTGACGATGGCACCGAACAGCCCGTCGCGGCACGCGGTCGTACCGGGGCAGCATGACACCCTGGCGGTCCGCATGATCCGCCGCGACGTCGGCGGCACCGCGATCTGCTTCGAGGGTGCGGAGGACCTGTTGCTGCACCTGTGTGTGCACGCCGCAGTGGATCACCAGTTCAACAACGGCCCCCTGATCCTCAGTGACATTGCCTGGCTGATGAACACCCACACGATTGACTGGCCCCTGGTCTGGAACGCCGCCCGCGAGCAGGGGGCGACGCGGGGCCTGGCGCTCGTCCTCAGACTGGTGGAGCGGGAGTGGCCTGAAGAGGCGCTGACGCTGCCGGTCCAGTGGAGTGGTGATTCCGCCGGCATTCTCCCGGCCGACGCCCCCATCCTCGACATCGCGGCGCGCAGTCTGTTGCAGAACGTGGCTGCCCGGGGTGACGTGGCGCTTCAGGCCGAAATGGGGGCAGAGGGGTCGCTGTCCGGCAAGGCCGCGCGGTTGCTGCGCCGCGCCTTCCCCGGACGGGTCGAACTGGCGCGCGAGTTCCCTGTCAGGGCGGAGTCACCCTGGGTCTATGCCTGGTATCCGGCGAAGTGGTGGCGTCTTTGCCGCCGCTTTCCAGACTTCCTGCACAACCTGCTGAACGCCCGTGCGCGGACGGATGCGGAGAATGTCGGCGCGATCAGTGCCTGGCTGCGGGAGTGAACGAACATTCGCCTGCCCCGTCGGATTCGGTAGCTGGCGGACTACTTCGCGAACAGCTTGCCGATATCGGCGAAAGCCTTCATCTCGACGGCGTTGCCGCTGGGGTCCTTGAAGAACATCGTTGCCTGCTCGCCCGGTTCGCCCTTGAAGCGAATGTAGGGGTCGATGACGAAATCGACGCCCGCGCCCTGCAGCTTCTCGGCCACGGCTTTCCACTGGTCCATCGGCAGGACAACGCCGAAGTGCCGCACAGGAACGCCATGTCCGTCAACGGCATTGGTCGCCGCTTCCCCGGTCTCATCCGGTGCCAGATGCGCCACGATCTGATGGCCGTAGAAGTTGAAGTCGATCCAGTCATCGGAGCTTCGCCCCTCCCCGCAACCGAGCAGGTCGCCATAGAAGCTGCGTGCCGCCGCCAGGTCATGAACCGGGAAGGCGAGATGGAACGGGCTGAGGGGCGCTTCGGTCACGGACGGTCTCCATCTTTGCGGGTGCACGGCAGGCTACAGCATGCATGCCGCCCAGCGAAAGATATGCCGCGGCAAGCCTATCTGGCGCAGAACATCTGATAGACGATTCCGACGACCGCGCGGGCCTCGTCACTGGACAATGAATAATAGACCATCTTGCCGTCGCGCCGGGCCTTCACGAGACCTTCCGACCGCAGCCGGGCCAGCTGTTGGGAAATACCGGCCTGGCGCTGCTTCAGAAGCTTCTCCAACTCGCCGACGGACTTCTCGCCCTCGGCAAGTGTGCAGAGAATGACGAGACGGCTCTCGTGCCCGATGGCTTTCAGAAATGCAGCTGCCCGGCGGGCATTCTCCATCAGCGCATCAGTGTCATCTTCCTGTTTCAGCAGGCTGACAATCGACATCGGCAATCCCTTCAGCTTTGCGGCGGCAGCCTCTGCATCAACTGGTCGAGCAGTCCCCAGAAGAAATCCTCACCCGGGTAGCCGCGTATGCGTCCGACCTCCTGCCCGTCATGGATCAACACGAAGGTAGGGGTGAATCGCGATCCTTCAATATGGGCCAAGTCATCGGGCATGGGATCGTGAATGTCGACGCGGCGGATCGGCGCGCGTTTGCCCTCCGCAGTCAGGGGGTAAATGGGTCCGATTTCACTGAACCAGGCCGCGCACCATTCACAGTTTTCCTGCTCGAACATCACGAGCGCAGTCCGTGGTTCGCCCGCGTGGGACAGGGGGGCGACCAGCAGACCGGCAAACAACACAATTGACGCAAGCAGTGCTTTCATGCGCCATACATAGGATAACTGGAATATTTGGGCAAATGGTGTGATGGAATTCGATATCACGATCAGTGGCGCGTTGCTGGCAGGGCTGCTTTCCTTCCTCTCACCCTGCGTTCTGCCGCTGGTACCACCATACCTCTGCTACCTCGCCGGGATAAGTTTCGAACAGCTCAGCGGCGGCACCGAAACAGTCGACCGTCGCCAGATCATCGCCAAGGCGATCCTGTTCGTGCTTGGCTTTTCCACCGTGTTTGTCGCCCTGGGCGCAACGGCCAGTACGATCGGCAGCGCAGTCTCCGAATATTTCGGCATCCTGGCTGTCCTGGCGGGTATCGTCCTGATCCTCATGGGGGTGCACTTCATGGGGATCTTCCGGATCGGCCTGCTGTTCCGGGAGGCGCGCTTTCATACCGGCGGCACCAGGGCCGGCTGGCTGGGCGCCTATTTGGTTGGCCTGGCCTTTGCCTTCGGCTGGACCCCCTGTGTCGGCCCGGTCCTGGCCGGAATCCTGTTCATGGCCGGGGCCGAGGACTCCATGTCACGCGGGGCATTCCTGCTCGCCGCCTACGCGGCAGGTATCGGCATCCCCTTCCTGCTGGCGGCGATCTTCTCCTCTGCGTTCCTCGGCTTCATGGCCCGGTTCCGAAAGAACCTCGGGATGGTGGAGAAGGTGATGGGCGGCCTGCTGATTGTCACCGGCATCCTGATCATGACCGGATCGATGAACGAGATCGGGTTCTGGATGCAGGAGATGTTTCCGGCGCTCGGGCGTGCGGGCTGAGCCGCGGGCCATATTTCGTACATTCAAACATTGCAATATTTGCTTTGATTTCACCCCGCCGTTCGCGTATGGCTGAAAGCACAAGCAACAAGAAGCGGAGTGACCGATCCATACGGTTGCCCGGGATCAGGGAGGGACAAGTGAAAGCATCCGTCTATGTCATTACGGCGATTGCCGTCGGCGCGTTCACGGTTTCGGCGATGGCCGGCGAGGCCACGGCACCGTCACAGGTCATGGTGAACGACGCGTTCGCGGTCGAGAAATCACTGACCAGCACGCCCGGCGATGTTGCCGCGGGCCGTGACTGGTTTGCCAACCGCAAGCTCGGCAACTGCCTTGCCTGTCACCAGAACGCGGACCAGGCGTCCGAGCCGTTTCACGGTGAGGTCGGGCCAACCCTGAATGGCGCCGGGGACCGCTGGGAACCTGCCCAGCTGCGCGCGATCATCACCAACCCGAAGAAGATCTTCGGCGACCAGACGATCATGCCCGCCTTCTACAGCGACAGGACCGGTGTCCGAACAGCGAAGAAATTCGCGGGCAAGACGATCCTGTCCGCACAGCAGGTCGAGGACATCGTCGCCTATGTCTCGACCCTCAAGGAATAGCCACAGCCCGAAGGAGGTTTCAGCCATGAAACTCAATCGCAGACAAGCGCTGGCGCTGGGCGCCGGTGCCCTGTTCGTTACCCTCACGCCCTTCAGGGGTGGCGCGCTCGCCAGTACCGCTGACGAGGAGATCAAGGCATTCACCGGCGGTGCAACGGTGATGGAGGACGACATCGTTTCCCTGACCGCCCCGGAGATTGCGGAGAACGGCAATACCGTGCCGATCGGCGTCAGCGTCGACAGCCCGATGACTTCCGACAATTACGTCAGGCGCGTCCGCATCCTGGCCGATGGCAACCCGCGAGCCGCTGTTGCCACCATGCACTTCAGCCCGCTGAGCGGTTCGGCCGAGGCCAACACCCGCATGCGCCTGGCGAAGACGCAGAACATCATCGCAATCGCCGAGCTGTCCGACGGGACCTATCACATGGCCAAGGCTGCCGTGAAGGTCACCATCGGCGGCTGTGGCGGCTGATCAGGGGAGAACCGGAACATGGCAAAGTCAAAACCCCGCGTGAAGGTCCCGAAGACGGCCGCAGTGGGCGAGGTCATCACGATCAAGACCCTGATCTCGCACAAGATGGAATCCGGCCTGCGCAAGGGCAAGGACGGCAATCTGGTCCCGCGGCAGATCATCAACCGTTTCACGGCCGAGTTCGAGGGCCAGCAGATCTTTGCGGTCGACATCGACCCGGCGATCTCCGCCAATCCGTTCCTGGAGTTCACCATGAAGGTGCCAGGCCCCGGGGAGTTCACCTTCACCTGGGTGGATGATGACGGCTCTGTCTACACCAAGAAGTCCAAGCTCAAGATCGGCTGAAGACCGGTCCGGACTGATCAGGGAGGAAACGAGATGAAGAAGATCCTGACTGCCAGCGCAGCGATTCTGATGATGGCGCTGACGATGCCGGCCCAGGCCGAAATGGACATCGACAAGCTGAAGGGCGTGACGCCGACGGCAGAGAACCACCCGCTCGCGAAGATCATCTCCGGCTATGAGTTCCGCAACAAGGAAACCCAGATGCTGCAGGATGATGATTTCGACAATCCAGCCTACATCTGGGTCGATGCAGGTGAGGAACTCTGGTCGACCGAGGATGGTGCCGCAGGCAAGTCATGCGCGGAATGCCATGGCGACGCGTCTGACAGCATGAAGGGCGTCAAGGCTTCCTATCCGAAATGGAACGATGCCAAGGGCAGGCCGCTGACACTGCAGCAGCAGGTCAACGACTGCCGCACCGAGCGGATGCAGGCCGAGGAATGGGGCTGGGAGTCGGACGAGATGCTTGGCATGGCTGCCTATGTCGCCAGCCAGTCCCGCGGCATGCCGGTCGCGGTGAAGACCGACGGTCAGATGACCCCGTGGTTCGAGAAGGGCAAGGACATCTACTACACCCGTGTCGGTCAGCTCGACATGTCCTGCGCCAACTGTCACGAGGACAACTACGGCAAGAACATCCGCGCCGACATGCTCAGCCAGGGCCAGATCAACGGCTTTCCGACCTATCGCCTGAAGTGGCAGAAGCTCGGTTCCGTGCATCGCCGCTTCAAGGGCTGCATGAAGAACATCCGTGCCAAGCCCTATGGCGTCGGATCGGACGAGTTCGTGGCGCTGGAACTCTATGTGGCGTGGCGCGGCCAGAACCTGCCGGTCGAGTCACCCGCGGTCCGTCAGTAGCCTTCTTCCCCAAGGTCGGTGCAAAGCTGCGCTGACCACCTTTCGAGGGCTCCGGATCCAATGCGGTTCGGAGCCCTTCCTGTCTCAGCCCTCCCGACATCCAGGTATTGCCATGATCTCACGTCGCGAATTCATCCAGATGGGCATAGCCGCCGGCACCCTGATTGGCGCGGGTTCAAGCTGGACACGCCTCGCCGCACAGCAGGCGCTGACCCAGGACGACCTGCTGCAGTTCGATCCGCTGGGCAACGTCACACTGCTGCACATCACCGACTGCCATGCGCAGTTGATGCCGGTCTATTTCCGTGAGCCGACGGTCAATATCGGGGTCGGAGACTTCTCCGGACTGCCGCCGCACGTCACCGGCAAGGCCTTTCTGCAGAAGTACGGCATTGATCCCGGCACATCCGGTGCCTACGCGCTGACCGATCAGGACTTCTCCGCCCTCGCCCGCACCTATGGGCGGGTCGGCGGCATGGACCGGCTGGCAACCCTGATCAAGGCGATCCGCGCTGATCGACCCGGGAAGACCCTGTTCTTCGACGGCGGCGATACCTGGCAGGGCTCGCTCACCAGCTACCGCACCCGGGGCGAGGACATGGTGCGTGTCATGAATGCGCTGGGCACCGACGCCATGACCGCACACTGGGAATTCACCTACGGCACCGACCGGGTAGAGGAACTGGTGTCCCAGCTCGACTTCGGCTTCATCGCCGGCAATGTGGTGGATACGGAGTGGGAGGAGCCGGTCTTCGAGGCCACCACGACATTCGAGCGCGGCGGCGCGAGGATCGCCGTCATCGGCCAGGCCTTCCCCTACACGCCGGTCGCCAACCCCCGCTACATGATCCCGGACTGGTCCTTCGGCATTCGGGAGGCGCTGGTGCAGGAACGTGTCGATGCGGCCCGCGCCGACGGTGCCGATCTGGTCGTGCTGCTGTCGCACAACGGCTTCGACGTTGACCGCAAGCTCGCCAGCCGGGTCAATGGCATCGACATCGTGCTCACCGGCCATACTCATGACGCCCTGCCTGCAGCGGTGAAGGTGAACCGGACACTGCTGATCGCCAGCGGCAGCCACGGCAAGTTCCTTTCCCGCCTCGACCTCGACGTCCGGGACGGGGAAATGAAGGGCTACCGCTACAAGCTGATCCCCGTCTTCTCCGACGTCATCACGCCGGATCCGGAGATGACGGACCTGATCACGGAGATCCGCGCGCCCTACAGGGCGGAACTGGAAACCGTTCTCGGCCAGACCGGTTCCACCCTCTATCGGCGCGGCAACCTGAACGGCACCTTCGACGACGTGATCTGCGACGCGCTGATGGAGCAGCGGGACGCGGAGATCGCACTCTCGCCGGGCTTCCGCTGGGGCGCGTCGCTGCTGCCCGGCCAGGACATCACGGTCGAGGACGTGCACAACATGACCTCGATCACCTATCCGGCGACCTACCGCACGCCGATGAGCGGCGAACTGCTGAAGACGATCCTGGAGGATGTGGCCGACAACCTGTTCAACCCCGATCCCTATTATCAGCAGGGTGGCGACATGGTTCGCGTCGGTGGCATGGGCTTCACCATCGACCCAGCCCGGGAGATCGGCAACCGCATCGGTGACATGACCCTGCTGCGGACCGGCGCGCCCATCGACCCGAAGCGTGAATATGCGGTCGCGGGCTGGGCCAGCGTCAATGAAGGCACCGAGGGGCCACCGATCTGGGACATTGTCGGCGCACACATCCAGGCCCACGGCACGGTCACTGCGAACCCCCACGACAACGTGCGCCTGGTGGGCGGTTGATACTCGACATATTCAATAATACGAATATGATAAGTCACGAGAATACGGGAAGTCACGAGGTCTGATGATGAGCCAGAATGACAGCAAATCCGTCGCGGTCCCGTCCCGACGCAGGTTCCTGACCGGTGCGGCTGCGCTGGGTGCGGGCGCGGTCGTCGGCGGCACCGCCGCCCGGGCATCCAATCCGGAGAACCTGCCACCCAATATCCCGGACTGGTCGCGCTATCTGGGGGACGGTGTCGATGCACGCCCCTATGGCATGCCGTCGGAGTACGAGGCGCATGTGGTGCGCCGCAGCGTGCCCTGGCTGACCGCCGATCCCGTCAGCTCCGTCAACTTCACGCCGCTGCATGAACTCGACGGCATCATCACACCCAACGGCCTGGCGTTCGAACGGCACCATGGCGGCATCGCCGAGATCGACCCGGCGGACCACCGCCTGATCATCCACGGTCTGGTGGAGAAGGACCTGATCTTCACCGTCGACGAGATCAAGCGCTTCCCGCGCACCAACCGTGTCCACTTCCTGGAATGCGCGGCCAATTCCGGCATGGAATGGCGCGGCGCACAGCTGAACGGCTGCCAGTTCACCCACGGCATGATCCACAACGTCATGTACACCGGCGTCATGCTGAAGGACGTGCTGGCGCACTGCGGCCTGAAGCCGAATGCGAAGTGGCTGCTGCCGGAGGGGGCGGATGCCTCCGCCATGACCCGCTCCATCCCCCTGGAGAAGGCGCTGGATGACTGCATGATCGCCTGGAAGATGAATGGCGAGGCGCTGCGCCCCGAACAGGGCTATCCGATGCGCCTGGTCGTGCCGGGCTGGGAAGGCAACATGTGGATCAAGTGGCTGCGCCGGATCGAGGTCGGCGACATGCCCTGGCATCACCGGGAAGAGACCTCGAAATACACGGACCTGCTGGCCAACGGCAAGGCGCGGCGCTTCACCTGGCAGATGGACTGCAAGTCGGTCATCACCAACCCCAGTCCACAGGCCCCGCTGACCGCGAAGGGCCGCAATGTCATCACCGGCCTCGCCTGGTCGGGACGCGGCACCATCCAGCGGGTGGACGTCTCCATGGATGGCGGTGCCAACTGGCAGACCGCACGCCTGGACGGTCCGAGCTTCGACAAGTCGGCACACCGCTTCTACGTCGACTTCGACTGGGACGGTCGCGAGTTGCTGCTGCAGAGCCGCGCCATCGATTCCACCGGCTACGTGCAGCCCACAAAGAACCAGCTTCGGGCGGTGCGCGGCGAGAACTCGATCTACCACAACAATGGTATCCAGACCTGGCTGGTGCGCTCCAACGGGGAGGCAGAGAATGTCGAAGTTTCTTCTTAGGTCGCTGCTGACCGCAGGCCTGCTCGCCGCTTCTCCGGCGGTCGTGCTGGCCGACGACCTCGGACGCCCGGCCACCGCAAAGGAAATCGCGGCCTGGGACATCGACGTGCGCCCCGACGGCTTGGGCCTGCCCCCCGGACAGGGCTCGGTGGAGGATGGTGAGGCCATCTTTTCCGAGCGTTGTGCGGCCTGCCACGGTGACTTCGCGGAGGGCGTGGATCGCTGGCCGGTACTCTCCGGCGGCTTCGAGACCCTGCGCTCGGAGCGCCCGGTGAAGACCATCGGCTCCTACTGGCCCTATCTGTCGACCGTCTGGGACTATGTGAACCGGGCCATGCCCTTTGGTAACGCCCAGTCCATGACGCCGGACGAGGTTTATGCCGTCACCGCGTTCCTGCTCTATGCCAACGATCTGGTGGATGACGAGTTCGTGCTGTCGCAGGAGGATTTCACCGACGTGCGCCTGCCGAACGAGAATGGTTTCATCGAGGATTCGCGCCCCGATACGCCGTCGCTGGCCGACGGTGCGCCCTGCATGTCGAACTGCAAGACCGACGTGACCGTGACCATGCGCGCCCGCGTGCTGGATGTGACACCCGACCATGAAGAGGATTGATCGCCGTGTCCTGACCGGCGCCGCGGCAGCACTGCTGCTCGGCTGGACCGCCCAGGCGGCGGAACCGGTCACCGTCGCGCAGAAGATCGGCCCGCTCACCGCTGTGGCCGACTGGGTCGAAGCGGATGAGGCGACGGCGGATGCTCCGGTCATCCTGCTGCTGCATGGCACCCTGGCCGACAAGGACCAGGAACTGATCGATACGCTGCAGGACCTGCTGGCGGAACGCGGCATATCCAGCCTCGCCCCCAGCCTGACCCTCGGCATCGATCGCCGCGAAGGCCCCTATGACTGCGACGTCCCCTTCCGCCATACCCATGAGGAGGCGGTGGGCGAACTGGCCGCCTGGGCCGCATGGCTCAGGGCCGAGGGGCATCAGCGCATCATGGTCGCCGGTCACAGCCGGGGCGGTAACCAGATCGCCCTGTTCGCCCGCGCCCATCCTGACATGGTCGGGAAACTGATCCCCATCGCTCCCGCAATCGGTCACGACGATGCTGAGCGCGACCGGCGCTATCGCGGGCGCTATGGCACCGACCGCGCCGCCGTCCTGGCACTCGCTGACAGCGACGCCGACCTGATCGACGTGCCCGGCATCGTCTATTGCCGCGACACGAAGGCCACTCCGGCGGCAATCCGCTCCTACCTCGGCGGCAGCTTCGCCGACCACGACACCCCGTCCATCATCGCGACCCTGCCGATGCCGGTCATGGTCATCGCCGGGTCAGTCGACACCACGGTCCCCGAAGTCCCGGAACGCATGGCCGCCATCGCCGACGGCGACCGGGTCCGCTTCGAACTGATCGAGGACGCCGACCACTTCTTCCTCGACTTCTACGCCGAGGACACCGCCGACCTGATCGCGGAGTTCATCGCGGAATAGCGCCTCACTCGAACTCCATCGCCTCGAACACGCGGCCCGCGTTGCGGGTGGCGAGCTGGTCGTAGGTGTGGAGGTGGGCGTAGGGGGACTGGTCGACGTAGTAGCTGTCCTCCAGCCCCTTGCCGGCATCGATGACCTCACCGATCTTGCCCCGCAGGTAGACCAGATAGTCGTGGGTGTAGCGGCGCACCTGGGCGTAGTTGGTGGGGTGGCCGTGGCCGGGGATGACGTAGGTCGCGCCCAGCGCCTCGAACAGGGGCCAGGTCTCGACCCAGCCCGCCGTGTCCGTGTGATCGAAGATCGGCAGCAGGCGCTCGTGGAAGGCCATGTCGCCCGCGATCACCAGCTTCTGCTTCGGCAGCCAGACCTGGGTGTCGCCCGGTGAATGGGCCGGACCGAGATACAGCACCTCGATGGTGAAATCCCCCATCTCGATGACCTTCCGGTCGCTGAAGGTCTCGTCGGGGCCGCGCAGGCAGGTGCCGTCGGCCCTCTCCTTCAGGCGGGTGCGGGCAGCTTCGATGATCTGCGCGCCATATTCGTCGAACTCCGCCGCCGCGTCCTCATGCGCCAGGATCGGCACCCCCTGCTCGGCCCAGTAGCAGTTGCCGAGCATGGCGTGGCCCTGCCCGTTCTCGTCGATCACCAGTTTCACGGGCTGGTCGGTGATCCGGCGGATCTCGTCATGCAGGGCCTTCGCCAGCAGGTAACTGCCGCTGCCGTTCACCACGACGACCCCGTCGCCGGTCACGATGAAGGAGAGATTGTTGTTGTGGCCCGCGTTCTCGTATGTCGGCGGTGCCGTTGCGCCAATGGCGGACCAGACATGCGGGATGACCTCCACCGGCGGGCTGTAGAGCAGCGACTGCGGGTACTGGTCGGGAATGTTCTCGTTCGCCAGTGCGGTGCCACCCAGCAGCGCCAGTCCGGCCACTATTGCCAATAGTCTCATTCAGACCTCCTGATCTCCCCTGCCCAGCAGACTGCCGGTCATCAGATAACGGATGCCGAGTACGGCACCCGCGAATATCGAGGCGAGCGCGAGCGGTGCGCTGACAGCCAGTGTCGACATGCCGGAAACGCCCTGCCCGACGGTGCAGCCCATCGCGGCCACACCACCGAAGCCCATCAGGAACGCGCCAAGCAGGTGGCGGCGCATTTCCTGGGCGTCGTCATAGACCTCCCATCGGAACCCCATGCGCGTGGCGGTCGTGACCCAGGCCCCGAAGATGGTGCCAAGGGTGACGCCAATGCCGAAGTTGATCTCCGCGCCGGTGAAGGTCAGCAGGTACTGGATCGTCTCGCCTGGCGGCAGCACATAGGTCAGGGACTCGACGTGCTGCGGGTGGAAATCGTCGTTGCCGAGGATACCCGTCGCCGCGAAGCCGCCCGCAACCGCCAGTCCGACAGCCACGCCCGACAGGATGCTGTAGCCGGAGCCACGGAATGCCGCGTCCCTGAAACACCAGAACAGGACGACCGCAGCCAGGACCAGGGCGATCGCGATCCCGGCACTTCCCGGTGCCGTGCCTGTTGCCGACCCCAGCAGATGGCCCAGTCCCTGCCCGCCGCTGGCTTCCATGTCCAGCCGCAGCGGTTCCAGTGCGTAGACACGCCCGAGCGCCGTCAGCCCGCGCGCGGCCATGTAGGCCGACAGGCCCAGGGTCAGGAACATCAGCACCGCCCGCATGTCGCCGCTGCCCAGCCGCACCAGAATGCCGAAGCCGCAGGTGCCGACCATCGCCATGCCCCAGCCGAACAGCAGGCCGCCTGCAATGGCTCCGCCCCAGCCAAGCGAGGGCGCAAGATAGAAGCTGTCACCGATACGGGCCAAGTCGGCGGCATACATCGCCTGCACCACGACCATCGCCACGACGATGGACAGCGCCCAGGTACGCAGCCGCGTGCTGCTGCCGGTGACCCACCAGTCCTCGATGGCGCGATAGGTGCAGAAGTCGGCCCCACGTGCGGCAAGTCCGGCAATGGTTCCGAGACCAAAGCCGCACAGTGCCATCAGGATATGGGGTTCGATCTCCATCGCACCTTTCTCACGCCTACCAGTTCTCGGGGTCCGTGCCGGCCTCACGCAGTTGCGCGAAGCGGTCACGCAGATAACGCTGGAAGTCCTGTTCGGCGTAATGGCCTTCGGCAATATATTCGAACATCGACAGGAATGGCAGCGGGCGGAAATAGCCCGGCATGCGCGCGATCTCCGCTTCCCGCCCGTTCATCCCGGCGACTGCGGCAGGATCGGCCGGGAAGAAGACGATCGTCGGCGTGAAATTGACCCGCCAGCGCCGCGCCAGCTCCCGCTCCTCCATCTCTTCGCCGTCGAAATCCGTGACGGCACGGCTGCCC
>Ga0209475_10000843_pt1 | contig 47655 bp, 36 predicted proteins | sample tdDd471_FD_187128 | JGI IMG/M metagenome (GOLD analysis project Ga0209475, IMG submission 187128) | Marine sediment microbial communities from the Atlantic coast under amendment with organic carbon and nitrate - tdDd47.1 (SPAdes)... | ecosystem: Environmental > Aquatic > Marine > Coastal >... | reverse complement strand
CAGGAACACGCCGACCGCCGCCGCCGGGGTCGGGTTGTAGAACCCGGCATACATGCCGCCGATCACCAGGACGAAGATGACCAGGACCGGGATCACCCCGACGGTCGCGGCCACGAACTCCTCGCGGCTGCCCGACCCGCCGCGCGGGCCGGCCTCGGGGCGCAGCGCCACGTAGGTCGCGATCGTCAGCAGGAACAGCAGCACCGCCAGCAGCCCGGGAATGAGCGCCGCCATGAACATCGTCACGATGTTCGCCTCGACGATGATCGCGTAGATGATCAGCACCACCGAGGGCGGGATCAGGATGCCGAGCACGCCGCCGGCCGCCAGCGTGCCGGTGGCCAGCGAGCCGGCGTAGTTGTAGCGGCGCAGCTCCGGCAGGGCGACCTTGCCCATGGTCGAGGCGGTCGCCAGCGACGAGCCGCAGACCGCGCCGAAGATCGCGCACGCCGCGATGGCCGCCATCGCCGTGCCGCCGCGCAGCCAGCCGAGCCAGGCGTTGGCGGCCCGGAACATGTCCTGGCTGAGGCCGGCCCGGGTGGCCAGCGCCCCCATCAGCACGAACATCGGGACGACCGACAGGTCGTAGATCGAGAACTGTCCGTAGGCCAGCGTCTTGAGCTGGCTCATGACCATCGCGGGGCCGTTCAGCATCGTGATGCCGACGCCGCCCACCAGGATCATCGAATAGGCGATCGGTACGCGGATCGCGATGAGCAGGACCAGCACCACAAGCCCGGCGATGCCGCTCGTCAGGGCGTCGACCATCGGATCAGGCCTTCGTCATGGTCTGGGCGTTCTCGATCAGCGTGATCGCCGCCGCCACCGCCAGCAGGGCGAGCGAGACCAGGATCGGCAGGAACGCGATCCAATGCGGGAACTGCAGGATCGCCGTCGTGTACTCGTACGACTTCTGGTCGAGCATCCCGAGATACATCTGCCGAAGCAGGACCAGGCTGAAGCCGAGCGCGATGACCGACGCCAGCAGCGTGAAGCCGGCGATCCAGCGCGGCGACGCCCCCGACGTGAAGATGTCGGCGGTGACGTTGGCGCCGGTGAGCTGGCAATAGGGCAGGAACGCGAAGGCGGCGACCGCGACGCCGACCTCGGTCATCTCGAAATCGCCCGGGAACGGCTTCCAGACGACCGCCCCGACCACCGAGATCACGTTGACCAGCACGACGGCGACGAGCGCCACGCCGCCGAGCAGCGCCCAGACTGTGATGACGCTGCGGGCGAGGCCGATCGGCCCCGCCCGCACGCCCCGCTCGAAACCGAGCGTCATTTGCCGGTGTGCGCCGCGATCCGCGCCCGAGCCTCGGCGACCAGCGCGGCACCGTCGATGCCCTTGGCGGACACCTCGTCGACCCAGCGCTGGACCACCGGCTCCATCACCTTCTGGAAGGCCGCGGTCTCGCCCTGGGTCAGCGTGATGTGCTCGTTGCCGGACTTGACGGCCAGGCCGATCCCGAACTCGTCGGAGGCGCGCCAGATGTCGCCGACCTGGCCCCACCACTCGGGGCCCGAGGCCTTCTTGAACGCCGCCTTGATGTCGTCCGGCAGGCCGTCCCAGCGGGCCTTGTTCATCGAGACCTGGAAGGTCGTGGTCCCGAAGCGGGCCTTGTCGTAGCCCTCGATCTGATACTTGGTCTGCTCCTGGATCTTCAGCGGCGGGATGATCTCCCAGGGAATCAGCGCGCCGTCGACCACGCCCTTCTGCAGGGCCTGCGGCAGCTCCGGCACCGGCATGGCGATCGGCGAGGCGCCCAGCGCCTCGATGATCCAGGCACCGGTCCGGGTCGGGATACGCAGCTTGGTGCCCTGCAGGTCCTCCGGCTTGCGCACCAGCTTGTCGCGCATGTGGATCGCCTGGCCGGCATGGACGTGGAGGAACATGACCTCGACGCCCTGATACTCCGGCTTCAGGTACTTCTCGAACATGTCGTACATGGCGAGGTTCGCCGCCTTCGGGTCGTTCAGGTAGACGAACGGCAGCTCGAAGACCTCGGTGCGCGGGAACAGGCCCGGCGTGTAGCCGTTGACGGTCCAGACCAGGTCGACCACGCCGTCACGGACTTGCTGAATCAACTCGGGCGGCCGACCGCCCAGGGTCATCGCCGGGTAGATCTGGATCTTCACCCGGCCGCCGGAGTTCTCCTCGACCGCCTTCGCCCACGGCTCCAGCATCTTGGTCTGCGCGGGAGCCTTGGCCGGCAGCAGGTGGTGAAGCGTGAACTTGAACTCCTGGGCCGACGCAGTCGCCCCGATACCGGCCGCCAACGCCAGGCCGAGCGTCACCGCCTTCAAGCACTGCAATGGTTTCATGTCTTCCTCCCTGTTCGGATCCTTTTGGGCGTTCGGCCGCCGGCGTTTCGGTGCGGCGGTTCAACTCGGACCGTACATGAGCCGGTCCGACCCGGCGATTTCTTCTGCTGCACCCCTCCCGCCGAACACCCGGACCGATCCGATCCCGCCGCAGAGCGGCATGTGCACCGCCGCCGCGGAGCGGCATGTGCACCCCTTGTATACACGACGATAGCGCCTTCGCGCGCCTGCGCCGAGCCCCTCTGTCGCCGCACCCGCGCGCCTTGCCCGGCTTTCGGCCAGCGGCTAGCGTGCCGGCCGGGAGGATCCGCACCATGCCGCGCCACATCGTCTGCCTGACCTACGACTTCGACGCCCTGTCGCTGCCGATCGCCAAGGGCATGGTCAGCCCGACCGCGCTGTCGCGCGGCGAATTCGGGCTGGTCGGTGCCGAGCGCATCCACCTGATGCTGTCCGACCGACACATCCCGGCCACCTTCTTCGTTCCCGGGCACACCATCGAGAGCTTCCCCGGCTCGGTCGTCCCGCTGGTCGAGGCCGGCCACGAGATCGCCCATCACGGCTGGACCCACCGCCGCCCGAACGACCTGTCCCGCGAGGACGAGACCGAGGAGCTGGTGCGCGGCATCGAGGCGATCCGCTCGATCTCCGGCAAACCCCCGGTCGGCTACCGCTCGCCGTCCTGGGACCTGTCGCCGAACACCCTGGACCTGCTGATCGAGCACGGCTTCGAGTACGACTCCAGCATGATGGGCCACGACTACCGGCCGTACCGGCCGCGCACGGGCGACCGCACCCCGCTGCTGGAGCCGGCCTCGTTCGGCTCCGAGACCCCTCTGATCGAGATGCCGGTGAGCTGGAGCCTCGACGACTATCCGCACTTCGAGTGGTCGGTGATGTCGGGCGGCGCCCTGAACCCCGGCCTCGGGCACTGGCGCGGGGTCGTCGACAACTGGATCGCCGACTTCGACTACATGCGCGAGACCACGGACTGGGGCGTGATCACCTACACCTTCCACCCCTTCGTGTCCGGCCGCGGCCACCGCATGAAGGCGATGGCGGCGCTGATCGACCACCTGACCGGGGCCGGCGTGACCTTCCTCACCATGGCCGACGCGGCCCGCGAGGCCGCCGGGGTGATCGGCCCGCCCAAGACATGACCACGGCCCTGGCGGACACCCGCCGGACGGCCCTGGCCGCCGGGCTCGAACGGCTCGGCGACGCTCATCCGGCGCTGGCCGCGGTGCTGGCCGAAGTCGGGCCGCCGGAGCCGCGTATCCTCGAGCCGGGCTTCGGCTCGCTGCTGCGGATCGTCGTCGGCCAGCAGGTCTCGACCTCGGCCGCGGCGGCGATCTGGGACCGGCTGGCGGCAGCCGGCGGCGACGACGCCACGCGGTTCCTCGCCTTCGACGACCCCGAGCTCGGCCGGATCGGGCTGTCGCGCGCCAAGATGCGCTACGGCAGGGCGCTCGCCGAAGCCGTGGCGACCGGCACGCTCGACCCGCACGGACTGGCGAGCCTGCCGGGCGCGGAGGTCTCGGCCCGGCTGATCGCCCTGCCCGGCATCGGGCGCTGGACCGCCGAGATCTACCGGATGTTCGCGCTGGGCGATCCCGACGTGTTTCCGGTCGGCGACCTGGCGTTGCGCGAAGGGGTCCGGATGGCGCTCGATCTCGACGCCCGGCCGGATCCGGTGCAGGCCGACGCCCTGACCGCACCATGGCAGCCGGAACGCAGCGCTGCCGCCCTGCTGCTCTGGCGGCTGTACCGGCACCGACGCGGCATCGCCGTGCTCGGCGCCGATGGTAGCGGGCAGTGAAGGCCTCTGATAATCTACAATTCGAGACGTGTTGTACAATCGATCGGTCTTCGGGGACGTGTCGAGTTTGAGGTCCGGTAGCAGTCGAGACGATCGCCCGTCGTTCGGCGAGGGCGCGGTGCGTCGGAGCAGGGCATGAGCACCGCCTCTCCGCTGGCCGGAATGCCGACCGTCGACGTGGCGGTCCAGTCGGCCATCGACGCGATCGACGACAGTTTCCTCGTGCTCGACGCCGACGACCGGCTGGTCGCGTTCAACGCGGGCGCGCTGCGCGCCTTTCCCCATCTCGAACAGGACCTGGTCACCGGAATCAGCTTCGAGGAGTTGATCCGCCTGGATGCCGAAGTCCTGCACGCGCGGAGCATGATCGACGACGTGGACCGTGCCGTCGCCGACCGGATGCGCCGCCACGCCCTGCCGAACAGCAGCTACGAATCCCGGCAACCCGACGGCCGCTGGTTCCGCTCGGAGGACCGCTCGATGCCCGGTGGCGGCCGGGTGGTGATCACCCGCGACATCACCGACGAGAAACGCCACGCCGAGGAAGCGGCGCGCTACACCAAGCTGCTGCGCGGAACCCTCGAGAACATCAGCCAGGGCCTCTGCGCGTTCGACTCCGCCTATCGGCTGATGACCTGGAACGCACAGCTCTTCGAACTGCTCGACCTGCCCTACACCTTCGCCCAGGTCGGAACGCCGATGATCGACATGATCCGGTTCCTGGCCAAGCGCGGCGACCTCGGCCCCGGCGACGTCGGCGATCTGGCCGACGAGGTCTTCAGGATGTCGAGCCAGACCCGGGGAACCATCTACGAACGCCAGGACACCCGCGGGCGGACGCTGGAGGTCCGCATCCGGCCGCTCAGCGACGGCGGGCTGGTCGCGACCTACAGCGACGTCACCGAGCGCCACAAGGCCGAGACCGCACTGCGCGAGAGCGAGGAACGCTATGCGCTGGCCGCCGCCGGCGCCAACGACGGCCTGTGGGACTGGAACCTCGGCAGCAACCGGATCTTCTTCTCCGACCGCTGGAAGGAGATGCTCGGCTTCTCGGCCGAAGAGATCGGCGACGGTGCCGAGGAATGGTTCAGCCGCATCCACCCCGAGGACGTGCAGCGAGTCACCGCCCAGATCGACGCGCATCTCAGCGGCGCGGCCGCGAACTTCGAGAGCGAGCACCGGGTCCGGCACTTCGACGACAGCTATCGCTGGATGCTGGTGCGCGGCCTCGCGGTCCGCGACGCCGACGGCAACGCCTACCGCATCGCCGGCTCGATGACCGACATCACCGAGCGCAAGCGGTCCGAGGAGCAGGCGATCCACGACGCCCTGCACGACAGCCTGACCAGCCTCGCCAACCGGACGCTGTTCCTGGAGCGGGTGCGCCAGGCCCTGGCCCGTCAGCGCCGAACGCCGTCCGCCCAGTTCGCGGTCATCTACCTGGATCTCGACCGCTTCAAGGTGGTGAACGAGAGCCTGGGCCATGTGCACGGCGACGACCTGATCATCGCCGCCGCCCGCCGCCTGGAGCAGAACCTGAAGTTCGGCGATACCGTGGCCCGGCTCGGCGGCGACGAGTTCGCGATCATGCTGGAGGACGTCCGCGACAAGGAGGACGCGACCGGTCTGTCCGACATGCTCCAGAAGGCGCTGTCGACGCCGTTCATGCTGGGCGGCAAGGAGGTGTTCACCACCGCCTCGATGGGCATCGCGCACTCGGCCGAGAACTATGTCCGGCCCGAGGACATCCTGCGCGACGCCGAGCTGGCCATGTATCGCGCCAAGGAGCTGGGCAAGGCCCGGTCGGTCGCCTTCGACCCGGCGATGCGCGGCACCACGGTCACCCCGCTCGACGTCGAGACCGACCTGCGCCGGGCGCTGGAACGGCACGAGATGGTGCTGAACTACCAACCGATCGTGTCGCTGTCGGACGGCAAGATCCGAGGCTTCGAGGCGCTGGCCCGCTGGCACCATGCCGAACGCGGCGACATCCCGCCGTCGGAGTTCATCCCGCTCGCCGAGGAGACCGGGATGATCGTCGAGCTCGGCCAGTGGGTGCTGCGCAACGCCTGCGCCCAGATGGTCGAGTGGAACAAGGACTTCACCGACCAGGGGCCGTTCGAGATCAGCGTGAACCTGTCGGGCCGGCAGTTCACCCAGCTCGACCTGGTGCGCATGGTGACCAACAGCCTCGAGGGCACCGGCCTGCAGGCCAACTGCCTGAAGCTGGAGATCACCGAGAGCGCCCTGATGGAGAACGCCCAGCGCTCCGCCCAGATGCTGCGGCACCTCAAGGAGCTCGACATCAAGGTCTGCGTCGACGATTTCGGGACCGGCTACAGCTCGCTCAGCTACCTGCACACCTTCCCGATCGACACCCTGAAGATCGACAAGTCGTTCGTGCAGGACATGGGTCGCAACCGGCACAACCTGGAGATCGTCCGGACCATCGCGCTGCTGGCCCAGAACCTCCGACTCGACGTGATCGCCGAAGGCGTGGAGACGCCCGAGCAGCTCGCGCAGCTCCGCGCGATAGGCTGCGGCTATGCCCAGGGCTTCCTGTTCTCTCGGCCCTTGACGACCGAGAACGTACGACGCCTTCTGGCTGAGAACCGGGTCTGGTAGGATCCCCGCGGCATGAAGCGTTTCGAAGTCTACTTCCTGCAGAAGAAGGTCGATGGTGTCTGGGACACCCTCGAGCGGGCGCAGTCGGCCTCGGTCCTGGTGGCATCGCTGGTCCGGGAGTTCGACTCCGGCGAGGACGCCGAGGTGCGGATCCTGGCCGGGGCCTTCGACGAGGCGACCCAGGACTGGGAGTTCACCCAGGTCTTCTTCGTCGACCGCAGCGCCGTCGAGCTGGCGCTCGCCGAGCGTGAGGACGACAACCCGGCCTGGCGGAACGAACCGCTGGGGGAGGACGACCGTCGGGCCGTCCCGGGCGGCCAGGCGTTCGCGGACGCCATCCGCCGCGCCAGCGGCGAGGACGAATCCACGGACAACGGCGGCTGGTCGCCGGCCGGCGGGCACAGCTCGGACGACGCGATGCCGGACGACGAGCCGCCGATCGGCCCGCCGCCGCGGTTCGTCACGCCCAGTCGCCGCAGCGGCCAGGCGTTCTTCGTCATCGGCACCATCGTCATCGCGCTGATCCTGACCGGTGCGGCGGTCCTGGGCCTGGGGATCGCGCTCGACGCGCCGCAGGTCAAGCCGGTGATCTCGATGTTCCGGAACCTGACCGCCGGTCTCGGGGGCGGCGACGAGGATGCCATGGTCGCGCCCACCGGCGCCGACATGGTGATGCCCCAGACCACCGGGCAGGTCGTCACCTACCAGGGGGTCGCGCCGGCGCTGCGCGGCCGCTGGTCGCCCGGCAAGTGCGACGAGACCTATATCGAGTTCGACGCCGAGGGCCTCGTGGTCGGCGCGCCGGGCCGTCCGGAGTCGCTGAAGGTTCCGGTGGTCGAGACGCTGGAGGACGACTACACGTGGTACGTCCGCCGCTCGCCCGACCTGGTCGAGCATTTCCAGAAGCTCGGCAAGAACGACCTGCAGCTGGTCGGCGACACCACCCGGGCCGGCTTCGCCGCCCGGACCTCCGACATCCTCACGCGCTGCCCGTAAGCCGCTCCGGGTCGGGCCGTTCCGGCCGGGTCGCCAGGGCAATCGCCAGCAGCGCCAGCCCCAGCGCCGCCAGATGGCCGGACGTGAAGTGCTCGCCGAGGCCGACGACGGCGATCAGCGCGCCGCTGACCGGGATCAGCGCGGTGAACGCCCCGGCGATGCCGGCGTCGGCCTTGCGCAGCCCCTCGAACCACAGCAGGAAGGCGACGACGCTGCCGGCCGTGCTGTAGAACACGATCAGCGTCCAGATGCCGGCGTCGATCGCCGGCCAGCCGTCCTGCACCACCTGCAGCGTCGCCAGCGGCAGGAACATCGCGGTCGCCGCCACCCCGGTGATCGCCGCCAGCGGCACCGGCGCCAACCGCGCCCCGACGCGCTTGGCCAGGACGGTGAACATCGCCTCCGAGAACACCGCGCCGACCACCAGCAGGTTGCCGAGCAGCGACCGGGCGCCGCCGTCGGCCGCATTCTGCAGGGCGATGACCGCGATGCCGGCGGTCGCCAGCGCCACCGCGCCGCAGCGGCGCGCCGTCAGGCGCTCGCCCAGCACCACCGCCGACAGCAGCAGCGTGGCCGCCGGAATGGTGCTGGTGATGAGGGCCGCGTCGACCGCACTGGTCCGCGCCACCCCCTCCAGGATCAGCACGGTGAACAGGAAGGCGCCGAAGAACGACAGCAGCACCGCGACCGCGAGGTCCCGCCAAGGCACCGCCCGTGGCCGGCCGTTGCGCAGCGCCAGCGGCACCAGGATGGCCGCCACGATGGCGAACCGCAGGAAGCCGAAGACGTAGACCGGCACCGCCGCGACCACCGGCTTGGCGACGGCGACGGTGGCGCCGGCCAGCACCATGGCCCCGGCGAGTTGCAGGTAGGCGAGCAGCATCCGTCCCTCCAAGGTTCGGACTGACGATGGCGTCGCGGGCCGGAGCGGGTCTTGAAGAAAAGTGCAGACGGCGCCGACGGTCAGAGCAGGTTGCCCTGCACCGGCATCGCCGGCCGCGGCGGCGCCGCCACCGGCTCGACCAGCGACGGGTCGTCGTTGCGGACGTTGCCGACCTTCGGGTCGACCCGGTAGGCCTCGATCGCCGCCGGGTCGCACGGCGCCATCAGCCCGGCCGCCGCCTTCGGCTCGGCGGTCAGCCAGGTCTCGAACTGCGCGTCGTCGAACAGCATGACCGGCATCCGGTGATGGATGTCGCGCACCGCCTCGTTGGCCTCGGTGGTGACGATCGTGAAGGTCTCGAGCGCACTGCCCTCGCCGGTGCCCTCCCACAGCTCCCACAGGCCGGCGAACGCGAACGGCGCCCGGTCGCGCCGCACGATGCGCCAGGGCTGCTTGCGGCCGGCCTCGGTCTTCCACTCGTAGAAGCCGTCGGCCGGAACCAGGCAACGGCGGTACTTGAACGCGCCGCGGAACGCCGGCTTCTGGGTGATGGTCTCGGCCCGGGCGTTGATCATCTTCGCCCCGATCCCGATATCCTTGGCCCAGAACGGCACGAGGCCCCAGCGCATGATGTGCAGCTCCCGCCCGCCGCGCCCGCCCTCGCGCTTCGGGTCGCCGCCGCGGACCACCGGAACCTCCTGGGTCGGTGCGACGTTCCATCGCGGCTGCAGGTTCAGCAGCGTGTCGATCCGGAAGATCCGGCGCATGGCCTCGGGATCGGTGGTGATGCTGTACCGGCCGCACATGCGGGCCTCCCGGAAGTCGAACGGTCGCAACGCCGGTTCGCGGCTTGGCGGTATCCCGGCCCGCCGCTACCATCGCGCCGACCCCCCACGCTAGCAGGCGAGGCTGACATGGCGAAGTTCGGCATCGGACAGGGAATGAAGCGCAAGGAGGACCGGCGCTTCCTCACCGGTCACGGCCAATACACCGACGACCTCGCCCCGGCCGGCGTGGCCCGGGCGGTGCTGGTGCGCGCACCGGTCGCCCATGCCCGCATCACCGACGTCGAGACGCTCGACGCCCGGGAATCGCCCGGCGTGCTGGCGGTGCTGACCGCCGAGGACGTCGTTGCCGACGCCCTCGGCGACCTGCCCTGCGCCGCCCTGTTGCCCGGCCGCGACGGCAAGCCGGCGATCGGCCCGGCCTACCCGCTGCTGGCGCGCGACCGGGTCCGGCACGTCGGCGACGCGGTCGCCCTGGTGGTCGCCGAGACCTACGAGCAGGCGCGCGACGCGGCCGAGCTGGTGGAGTTCTCCTACGAGTCGCTGCCGGCGGTGCCGGACATCGAGACCGCGTCGGCCCCCGGGGCGCCGCTGGTCTGGGACGAGGCGCCGGGCAACCTCTGCCTCGACTGGGAGACCGGCGACGCCGCCGCGGTCGAGGCGGCGTTCGCCAAGGCCGCCAAGGTCGCCGAGCTGACCCTGGTCAACAACCGCATCGTGGTGAACTCGCTGGAGCCGCGCGGGGTGGTCGCCGAATACGACGGCGGCGCCTACACCCTGCACGTCTCGACCCAGGGGCCGCACGGCGTCCGCGACGTGCTGTGCGACATCCTCAAGATCGAGCCGTCGGCCATGCGGGTCGTCTCGCCGGACGTCGGCGGCGGCTTCGGCATGAAGATCTTCCCGTACCGGGAGCATGCGCTGGCGGCCTGGGCGGCGAGGCGCATCGGCCGTCCGGTCAAGTGGATCGGCGAGCGCACCGAATCCTTCGTGTCCGACACCCAGGGCCGCGACCACCGGTCGGTCGCCCGCATGGCGCTGGACGCCGACGGCCGGTTCCTGGGGCTGTCGGTCGACACCAAAGCCGATCTCGGGGCCTACCTGTCGCTGTACGGCCCGGCGATCCCGACGGTCGCCGGCTCCGGCATGCTGGCCGGGCTGTATACCACCCCGGCGATCCACGTCCGGGTGCGGGCCTACTTCACCAACACCCTGCCGGTCGACGCCTATCGCGGTGCGGGCCGCCCGGAGGCCGCCTACCTGGTGGAGCGACTGGTCGACGTCTGCGCCAGGGTGACCGGGATCGACCGGGCCGAGATCCGGCGCCGCAACTTCGCCCCGGCCAGCGCCATGCCGTTCACCACGGCACTCGGCGAGACCTACGATTCCGGCGACTTCACCGCCCATCTCGACAAGGCGCTGGCGGAAGCCGACTGGAACGGTGTCGAGGCCCGCAAGGCGGCCAGCCGCAAGGCCGGCAAGCTGCGCGGTATCGGCCTGTCGACCTATGTCGAGGCCTGCGGCGGCGGCGGGCCGGAATGGGCCGACATGCGGGTCAACCCGGACGGCACCGTGACCGTCCCGATCGGCACCCGCTCGACCGGCCAGGGCCACGAGACCGCCTACTCCCAGCTGGTCACCGAGGTGTTCGGGATCGACAACGAGCTGGTGACCGTCGTCCAGGGCGACACCGCGGCGATCGAGAACGGCGCCGGTACCGACGGCTCGCGCTCGCTGCCGGCCGGCGGCTCGGCCCTGAAGGCGGCGATCGACGTGGTGGTCCAGAAGGGCAAGCGGATCGCCGCCCACGCCCTGGAGGCGGCCGAGGCCGACATCGAGCTGGCCGACGGCCGGTTCGCGGTGGCCGGCACCGACCGCTCGGTCTCGCTGGCCGAAGTGGCGACCCGGGCCCAGGACCCGAGCCAGCTGCCCGACGGCATGGAGCCCGGTCTGTCGGCGAGCGAGTCCTACAAGCCGAAGGCCTCGACCTACCCGAACGGCACCCATGTCTGCGAGGTCGAGGTCGACCCGGACACCGGCGTCGTGCAGGTCGACCGCTACACCGTGGTCGACGATTTCGGCGAGGTGGTCAACCCGATGCTGCTGCAGGGCCAGGTCCACGGCGGCGTCGCCCAGGGCGTCGGCCAGGCGCTGTACGAGCGGGTGGTGTACGACGCCGACGCCCAGCTGGTGACCGGCTCGCTGATGGATTACTGCCTGCCGCGCGCCGACAACCTGCCGATGGTCGATTTCGCCATGAGCCCGACCCGCTGCACCACCAACCCGCTGGGGGTGAAGGGCTGCGGCGAGGCCGGCGCGATCGGCGCGCCGCCGGCGGTCATCAACGCGCTGCTGGACGCCCTGGCGCCGCTCGGCGTCGGCGACATCGACATGCCGGCCACGCCCGAGCGGGTCTGGTCGGCGATCCGGGCGGCCAAGCCGGCCGCCGCAGCCTGAAGAAACCACGGAGCGAGCACGGTGACCGATATCGACAAGGCCGCGGTCCTGGACCGCATCGTCGCGATCGCCCGCGACGCCGGAGTGGTCATCATGCCGTACTACGACGGCGACCCGATCGTCGGCGACAAGTACGACGGCAGTCCGGTCACCGCCGCCGACCAGGCGGCCGAGGCGCTGATCGTGCCGGCGCTGAAGGAACTGACCCCGGACATCCCGGTGGTCGCCGAGGAGAGCGTGGCAGCCGGCAACGTTCCCGACGTGTCGGGCGGGCTGTTCTGGCTGGTCGACCCGCTCGACGGCACCAAGGAGTTCATCAAGAAGCGCGGCGACTTCACGGTGAACATCGGCCTGGTCGAGAACGGCGTCCCGGTACTGGGCGTGGTCCTCACCCCGGTCGACGGCATGGCCTGGGCCGGCACCGTCGGCGACGGCGCCTGGGAAGAGGACGCCGCCGGCAACCGCAAGCCGATCGCGGTGCGCAAGGCCGATCCGGCGGCCCTGACGATCGTCGCCAGCAAGAGCCACCGCAACCCGGAGCTCGAGGCCTACATCGACAGCCTGCCGGTGAAGGAGTCGGTGTCGCGCGGCTCGGCCCTGAAGTTCTGCCTGGTCGCCCGCGGCGAGGCCGACGTCTATCCGCGCACAGGGCCGACGATGGAATGGGACACCGCCGCCGGCCACGCCGTGCTGCTGGCTGCCGGCGGCTCGCTGACCACCTTCGACGGCAAGCCGTTCCTCTACAACAAGCCGGAATTCCGCAACGGGTTCTTCATCGCCCGGGGCCGGTGACGCCATGGGCGCGGCGCCCGGCCGGATGATCCTCGCCGGCCGCGCCCTGCGTGGCTTGGCGGTGCTCGGCCTGACGGTCACGCTCGCGGCCGTGGCCGGCTGCCAGGAGCCGGCGCCGCTGGAACCCCTGGTCCGTCCCGCTGCCCGGCATCCGATACAGCCACCACCGGCCGAGACGCCGACGCCGACCGCTGCGAACCGCGACGAGCGGCGGCCCCTCACCCCGGGGCCCAACGGTCGCGTCAGCCCGATGCCGGACATGGCGCCCCGGGTCGGGCCGACCTATACGCCCGGCGCCACCCCCTCCGACCCCCGGCAGGACCTGGACCAGTTGAATCGCGATCTTCGCCGACAGCGGGACCAACTCAAGCGCGAGGATCCCGGACCGCCGGCCGGCACCATCGATCTGCGTCCCGGCACGATCCACCCGAGGCCGGGCACGATCGAGATTCCCCGCTGACCCCTTCACAAACCGCCCGCGATCCGTTATTTCAAGATTAACCTTGTAATAATGGAGTTTCCGATGCGGGTGCTGGTACTCGGCGGAACCGGCTCGATCGGCGGCGCCATCGTCCAGAGACTGGCTTCGGCCGGCCATGAGGTCCGGGCGCTGGCGCGCAGCCCGGAGGCGGCGGAACGCCTGCTTGCGCTCGGCGCCGAGCCGGTGGCGGGCGACCTGGCGGTACCGGCGCTGTGGACCCGCGCCGTGGTTCCCGAGGTCGATGCCGTGGTCCATGCCGCCTGCACCTTCGACGCCGACATGGGGCGGGTCGACTCCGCCCTGCTGGACGCCCTGCTCCCGGCATTGGCCGCCACCGGCCGGCGACCGGCCCTGGTCTACACCGGCGGCTGCTGGCTGTGGGGCCCGTCGCCGGACCGAGCCATCGACGAGACCGTGCCGTTCGACCCGCTGCCGGCCTTCGCCTGGATGGTGACGAACCTGCAGCGCGTGCTGGCGGCGCCCGGCATCCGCGGCGCGGTCGTCCACCCGGCGATGGTGCATGCCGAAACCAGCGGACCGCTGGCGGCGATGACCGAGCAAGCGCGGGCCGGCCGGCCGGTCCGGATCGTGGGGTCTCCGGATGTCCTTTGGCCGCTGGTGCACGCCGACGACCTGGCGGACCTGTACGGGCGGGTGCTCGAGGACGGCGGGTTCACCGGCCCGGTGATCGGCGTCGCCGACCAGGGCATCGGGGTCGGCGAGCTGGCTCGCCGCTTCGGCGGCACCCCGGACGTGCAGGTGGTGCCCGAGGACCGGGCCGCCGCCGAGCGCGGCGAATGGGCCCGCGGCTTCGCCCGCAGCCAGCGGATGAGCGGCGCCCTGGCGCGCGACCGCCTCGGCTGGTCGCCGAGGCACCGCCTGTCGGAGGGTTCCCGGCAGTCCGCCGCCTGATCGCGAGGCGGCCAGCCCTGGAAACCGCCCGGCCGCCGCACTACTTTCGAGAGACGACACGGGGTGCCCGGGCAACCGGGCTGAGATCACACCCGCAGAACCTGATCCGGGTCATGCCGGCGGAGGGAGTCGTCATCGATGGCACCGAAGACATCTTCGCGTCGGTCGACTCACCTCCGGAACCGAAGGAGAGAACGATGAACGACGCGAGCCCAGAGACCGCCACCCCCCTACCCGGCGACAACGATCACGCCCGCAACGCCTGGATCACCCTCCAGGCGGTACGTGCCGAGGGACCGCTGGTGCACAGCATCGCCAACCTGGTGGTCACCAACCTGACCGCCAACATGCTGCTGGCGCTCGGCGCCTCGCCGGCGATGGTCGAGAACGTCGAGGAGGCCGGCGAGCTGGCGGCCGCGGCCGACGCCCTGGTCGTCAATCTCGGATCGATGTCGGCCGACCGCACCGCCGCCATGATGGCGGCCGCCCGCTCCGCCGAGCAGGCCGGAACGCCGTGGGTGCTCGACCCGGTCGCGGTCGGGGCGTTGTCGTACCGGACCGGCGTCGCCCGCGAGCTGCTGGCGCACCGACCCACGGCGATCCGCGGCAACGCGTCCGAGATCGCCAGCCTCGCCGGCGGCGACGGCGGCGGCAAGGGAGTCGACAGCACGCTGGACAGCGCCGCCGCGCTGGACGCGGCCCGGCGGCTGGCCCGGGAAACCGGCGCGGTTGTGGCGGTCACCGGCAGGGTCGACCGCGTGACCGACGGCGACCGGGTGCTCGAAGTCCACAACGGTCACCCGCTGCAGACCCGGGTGACCGGCATGGGGTGCTCGGCGACCGCCGTGATCGCCGCCGGCCTGGCGGTCGCCCGAGGCACCGGGACCGACCCGCTCGACGCGACCGCGCATACCCTCGCGCTGTTCGGATTTTCCGCCGAACGAGCCGCACGCGGCGCCCCGGGCCCGGCCTCGTTCCAGACCGGGCTGATCGACTCGCTCTACGGGCTGACCGAGGCGCAGGTGCTGGCGGGGGTGCGGATCCGATGAGCCGCCGGTCCTTCGATCTGTCGCTGTACCTGGTCACCGACCCAACCCTGGTCGGCGACCGGCCGCTGGAAGCGGTGGTGGCGGCGGCCGTCGCCGGCGGCGCGACCCTGGTGCAGCTGCGCGACAAGACCTCCGATACCGGCGCCCTGATCGCCACCGCCGAGCGCCTGCTGGGCGTTCTTCGGCCGCGCGGCGTGCCGCTGGTGGTCAACGACCGGGTCGACATCGCCCTGGCGGCCGGCGCCGACGGGGTGCATGTCGGCCAGTCCGACATGCCGGCGGCGACCGTGCGGCGCCTGCTCGGCCAGCACGCGATCGTCGGCCTGTCGATCACCCGGGAGGCCAATCTCGCCACGGTCGATCCGGCCGTCGTCGACTATCTCGGCGTCGGCCCGGTGTTCGCCACCGCGACCAAGCCCGACGCGGCCGTCCCGCTGGACGACGCGGCGATCCGCCGGATCGTCGCCGGCACCGGGCTGCCGACGGTCGGCATCGGCGGCATTCACGCCGGCAACGCCGGTCGGCCCCGCGCCCTCGGTCTCGACGGGATCGCGGTCGTCTCGGCGATCTGCGCAGCGCCGGATCCCGGGGCCGCCGCCCGGTCGCTGCGCGCGGCGTTCGCCTAACCCGCGGCCTTCAGCACCTCGGCGGCCAGGGCCTTGACCTCGGCGGCGGCCGAGCCGGTGCGCTGGTACTCGGTCACGCCCAGCCCTTCCAGCAGGGCGGCGGCCAGGGCCACCCGGTTACCGATCCGGGCCTTCGCCACCTGGCCGCCGAGCTCCTTCAGCTTGGCGGTCATCGCCTCGGTCAGCCTGGCGCGCGGCGGCACCCGGTTCAGCACCAGCAACGCGGCGGTGCTTTCGCCGGCCGCCAGGTCGAGGGTCGCCTTGGTCGCCCAGAAATCCATCGGGCTCGGCTGCAGCGGCACGACGACCAGGTCGGCCGAGCGCACCGCGATCTTCGCCTCGGTCTCGGCATGCGGCGGCGAGTCGATCACCACCACGTCGTGGGTCCTGGCCAGTTTCTCGACCTCGTTGGCCGTCCGCCAGCCGGTGATCCGGTGCACCGACAGCCCGCCCTTGCCGCGCCCGCCGGACGGTTCCGGCACCCCCATCTCCTCGCGCATCGCCCACCAGGAGCTCAGCGAAGCCTGCGGGTCGATGTCGACCACCGCCACCGACTTGCCAGACTGCGCCCAGGCGACGGCGAGGTGGGCGGCGATCGTGGTCTTCCCGGCCCCGCCCTTCTGCTGGGCGACGGTGACGATGCGGGCGGTCATGGGAGCCTCCTCGGGTCCGCGGGCGACGGTGGCAGTGTAACGGTTTGCATCGAATGCTGCACCTGCGAACAAGCGGGAAATGCGCACGCGCTCTTGACGGGCCGCCGGCTTTGCGCGACCCAGCGCGGCCATGTCCGAGCCGACCGCCCGAAACCGCGCCCCGATCCGGCCCGTCGACGACCCGGATGCCCGGGCCGAGGCCGCCCGCCTGCTGCGGGCCGGCGCGCTGGTGGCGTTCCCGACCGAGACGGTGTACGGGCTCGGCGCCGACGCCACCGACGAGGAAGCGGTCGCCCGGATCTTCGCCGCCAAGGACCGTCCGCGCTTCAACCCGCTGATCAGCCACGTGCCGACCGCCGAGGCGGCGTTCGCCCTCGGCGAGCCGACGCCGGCGGCCGAGAAGCTGGCCGCCGCCCACTGGCCCGGCCCGCTGACCATGGTGCTGCGCCGCCGCCCGGGCTGCCCGATCGCCTGGCTGACCAGCGCCGGGCTGGAGACCGTGGCACTCCGGGTCCCGGAGAGCGCCGCCGCCCGCGCCCTGCTGGCCGAAGCCGGCCGGCCGATCGCGGCGCCGAGCGCCAACCGCTCCGGCCGGGTCAGCCCGACGACCGCCGCCCATGTCGCCGAGGAACTGGGCGACCGGGTGGCGCTGATCCTCGACGGCGGCCCTTGCCCGGTCGGGCTGGAAAGCACGGTGGTCGACCTGTCCGGGGACCGGCCGCGCCTGCTGCGGCCGGGTGCCGTCACCCGCGAACAGCTCGAAATCCAGCTCGGCCCGGTCGAGCTGCCCGCCGCCGGCGACGCCATCACCGCCCCCGGCATGCTGGCCAGCCATTATGCGCCGCGAGCCGCCGTCCGGCTCGACGCCACCGACCGGCGGCCGGGCGAGGCGTTCCTGGATTTCGCAGCGACCCGGGCCGACGCCGACCTCGACCTCAGCCGGTCAGGCGATCTCGTGGCGGCGGCCGCCCACCTGTTCGCCGCCCTGCGCAGCCTCGACCGCCCCGGTGTGACGGCGATCGCCGTCGCCCCGATCCCGGCCGGCGGCCTGGGGGCGGCGATCAACGACCGCCTGCGCCGAGCCGCCGCCCCGCGGGGGTGAGCCGAGAGGGTGAGCTCGCGATAAGGCCAAGCGCGCCGGCGCATATCGCGCATGCGCCGCGTCGGGTTGTGTGCCCCCGCCCTTTCCCTAATATCCCCGCGCGAATTCGACCGATCAGGAGAGTCCGATGGCCGCTCCCGCCGCCGTCGCTGCCGACAGCACCGCCCCCATCGTCACCGCCGAGGCTGCATTCGACCGCATCAGGACCATCGTCGGGCCGAAGGGCTGGACCGACGACGCCGAGGCCATGCGGCCGCATCTCGAGGACTGGCGCGGGCTGTTCAAGGGCAAGGCGCGGATGCTGGTGAAGCCGGCGACGACCGAGGAGGTCGCCGGCGTGGTCGCGGCCTGCCACGACGCCGGCATCCCGATCGTCCCGCAGGGCGGCAACACCTCGCTGTGCGGCGCCTCGACGCCCGACGACGCCGGTAACGGCATCGTGCTGTCGCTGGCCCGCATGAACCGGGTGCGCGACCTGGACGCCGCCAACTACACGATCATCGTCGAGGCCGGCTGCGTGCTGGCCGACGTCCAGGGCAAGGCCGGGGACGCCGACCGCTACTTCCCGCTGTCGCTGGCGGCCGAGGGCAGCTGCATGATCGGCGGCAACCTGTCGACCAACGCCGGCGGCACCAACGTGCTGAAGTACGGCAATGCCCGCGAGCTGGTCCTGGGCCTGGAGGTGGTGCTGCCGGACGGTCGGATCTGGAACGGCCTGCGCGGCCTGCGCAAGGACAACACCGGCTACGACCTCAAGCAGCTGTTCCTCGGGGCCGAGGGCACGCTCGGGATCATCACGGCGGCGGTGCTGAAGCTGTTCCCGAAGCCGACCGACGTTCGCAGCGCGTTCTGCGCGGTCCCGAACGTCGCCGCCGCGGTCACCCTGCTCGGCCGCGCCCGCGCCGAGAGCGGCGACGCGGTCGAGACCTTCGAGTTCATGCCACGGCTGGTGCTCGACCTGGTGCTCAAGCACTTCCCAGACACCCAGGACCCGCTGCAGGAGCGCTACGAGCAGTACGTGCTGCTGGAGCTGGTCTCGACCGCCTCGGGCGAGAGCGACCTGGCCGCCAAGCTGGAAGCGATCCTGGAGTCGGCATTCGAGGACGGGCTGGTGCTGGACGCCGCGATCTCGCAGTCCGAGGGCCAGCGCCAGGAGTTCTGGAAGCTGCGCGAGAACGCGTCGGAGGCCCAGAAGCTGGAGGGCGCGTCGATCAAGCACGACGTCTCGGTGCCGGTGTCGCGCATCGCCGAGTTCTACGACGCCGCCTGGGAGCGGGTGCAGACGACGGTGGACAGCGACTGCCGGCTGGTCGGGTTCGGCCATGTCGGCGACGGCAACCTGCACTACAACCTGCAGGCCCCCGAAGGCAGCGACGGCAAGGCCTTCCTGGCGAAGTGGGAGGACTTCAACCGGGCGGTCCACGACGTCGTCGTCGAGATGGGCGGCTCGATCAGCGCCGAGCACGGCATCGGCCGCCTCAAGCGCGAGGAGCTTGCGCACTACAAGGACCCGGTCTCGCTCGACCTGATGCGGACCCTGAAGGCCGCCCTCGACCCCAAGGGCATCTTCAACCCGGGCAAGGTGATCTGACGTCCCACCGACGGGCCGTGACGATTTTGCCGGACACAAGCAGCCCGCGGCGGCGTATACGGGGTCCTGGACCCCGTAGTGCCGCGACCGCCATGCCGAACGAACATCAGTCCCGCCCGAACACCATGAGCCTGCCCGACGTGGTCGCCGAGATCGAGCGGCGGATCGCGGCCGCGAAGGTGCGCACCCGGCCGTTCCCGCACATCGTCGTCGACGACCTGCTGCCACAGCCGTTTCGCCAGGCAATCGACCGGTACTGGCCGGCCGAGGACAAGCTGTACCTGTCGAACCACTTCCTGCGCGGCGAGGTCCGGGTCGCGCAGCTGGTGAACGCGACCGAAGGCCACGAGCGCAACTTCTGGAACGCCGTCCGCTTCATCACCGCCCGCACCAGCAGGGCGATCCGCGCCAAGCTGGACCGCCACCTGCACGACAAGTTTCGCCCGCTCATCGGACCGGACTGGCGCCGTGTCCTGGGCGCCATAACCTACCACGACCGCGACGCCATGCTGGCCAACTACACCGGCAAGCTGGACATGGCGCCGCACATCGATCACGCCATGGTCGCGATCAACGGCTTCGTCTACCTGGACGACCCCGACCAGCCGACGCCGGAGCCGCGTCGCGGTACCATGCTGTACCGCTCGCTGGGCTTCGGCTGGCCTTCCAACATCGCGATTCCGGGCAAGCTCGTTCAGCGCTTCCTGCGCGAGGCCGGGGAGGTGACCTGGCAGGACAACCGATTGCTGGCCTACGTCAACGGCCCGTGGTCGTTCCACGGCGTGCCGAAGCAGGATCTGGGCGAGGGCCGCCGGCGGCTGCTGATGTTCGGCAGCCTGCTCGACAAGGCGACCATTGAGCGGGTTCTGGATCCGGAGGTCCGCTGACGCCCCGCAGGAACCGCCGGCCCCCCTCCGGTCTATATGAAGTCGGAGATCAACAGCGTCGTGGAGTTCACCCCCATCAGGGTGAGCATGTCGCCGTTGCCGAAATCCAGCACCGCGTTGCCGAAACCGTCGTCCGACGCCACCGCGTCGAGCGCCGCCTGGCTCGTGATGCCGAACCCGGCATCGAGGTCGACCATGTCCGTTCCGGCCGTGAAGTCGAGCAACACGTCGGCTCCGTCACCGGCGTTCAGCACGAACACGTCCGCATCGCCGCCGCCGCTGAGACTGTCGCTGCCGGTTCCGCCGGACAACGTATCGGCCCCGGCACCACCGGAAAGAACGTCGCTTCCCGCCCCGCCCGACAGGATGTCGCTCCCGGTCATGCCCGACAGCAGGTCGTCCTCGCTCCCGCCCAGCAGCGTATCGCTCCCGTCGCCGCCGATCAGCGTGTCGACTCCGGCGCCGCCGTCGAGGAGGTTGTCGCCCGACCCCGAGTCCAGTGCGTCGTTGCCGTCGCCGCCGGACAGCACGTCGTTGCCGGCGCCACCGGACAGCAGGTCGCTCCCGGTCATGCCCGACAGCATGTCGTCCTCGGCCCCGCCCAGCAGCGTATCGCTCCCGTCGCCGCCGATCAGCGTGTCGACCCCGGCGCCGCCGTCGAGGAGGTTGTCGCCCGACCCCGAGTCCAGTGCGTCGTTGCCGTCGCCGCCGGACAGCACGTCATTGCCGGCGCCGCCGGACAGCAGGTCGCTCCCGGTCATGCCCGACAGCACGTCGTCCTCGGTCCCGCCCAGCAGCGTATCGCTCCCGTCGCCACCGATCAGCGTGTCGACTCCGGCGCCGCCGTCGAGGAGGTTGTCGCCCGACCCCGAGTCCAGTGCGTCGTTGCCGTCGCCACCGGACAGCACGTCGTTGCCGGCGCCGCCCGACAGCAGGTCGTTGCCGCCCCCGCCGAGCACGGTATCGTCGCCGATCATGCCGTAGAGGCCGTCGTCGCCGGCGCCGCCGTTGAGCACGTCGTTGCCGTCGGCCCCGTACAGCGTGTCGGCGTCGTTGCCGCCGGACAGGATATCGGTCCCGGCGCCGCCGCTCAGGACGTCGCCTCCCGAGCCGCCTCGGAGCAGGTTGTCGCCGGAGCCGCCGATCAGCGTATCCGCACCCGACCCGCCCGAAAGGGTGTCGTTGCCGATGCCACCGGACAGCAGGTCGTTGCCTCCGCCGCCGCGAAGCAGGTCGTCGCCGCCGGCGCCGAAGAGGACGTCCCCGTCCGAGCCGCCCGACAGTGTATCCAGGCCGCCGGCGCCGCTCAGCGTGTCGGCACCGACACCGCCGCGAAGCAGGTTGTTGCCGGAACCGGCGACCAGCAGGTCGCCGCCGGCGCCGCCGGACAGCGTGTCGTTGCCGTCGCTCCCCGACACGGTGTCGTCGCCGCCCCCGCCGATCAGCAGGTTCGCCGCCGTGTCGCCGACCAGGGAGTCGGCCTGTGACGATCCGACTATCCCTTCGAAGCCGGCGATCGAGTCGCCTGCGGCGTCGCCGCCCGAGGCGGCGTTCGTCGACAGGTCGACCGACACGCCCGAAGCCGACGTGGCGTAGGATACGAGATCGAAGCCGCTCCCGCCGTCCAGGGTGTCGGCGTCGGCACCGCCTTCCAGGGTGTCGTTGCCGTCGCCGCCGGACAGAAGATCGGTACCCGCACCTCCGGAGAGCGCATTGGCACCGGTGTCGCCGGTCAGCGTGTCGGCCGCCGCGGACCCGATCACCGCCTCGAAGCCGCCGATGACGTCCCCGGCCGCGGCGCCGCCGGACACCGCACCGGTCCCGAGGTCGACCGAGACCGCCGCCGCGGACCCTTCGTAGGAGAGGGTGTCGAACCCGGTCCCGCCGCTCAGGGTGTCGCTGCCGTCACCCCCTTCCAGCAGGTCGTCGCCGCCGCCGCCGGCGAGCAGATTGGCCGCGGCGTTGCCGATGAGGGTGTCGGCATACGCCGATCCGGCCAATCCCTCGAAGGCGGTGATGCTGTCGCCCTGGGCGTCCCCGCCCGACACCGCACTGGTCGCCAGGTTCACATACACGCTTGCCGACGAGCTCGAGTAGCTCAGCAGGTCGAACCCGGCGCCGCCGTTCAGGGTGTCGGCCCCGGCGCCGCCCTCGATCGTGTCGTTGCCGGAGTTCCCCGAGATCACATCGTCGCCCGCTCCGCCCGACATCTCGTTCGCCGACATCGTGCCGACCAACGTATCGCCAAATGCCGAGCCGACCAGGTTCTCGAAACCGAGGATGGTGTCGCCCTGGGCATCGCCTCCCGACACCGCGGCGGTCGCCATGTTCACCGACACGCCGGCCGACGATGTCGCGTAGGACAGCATGTCGACACCGTTGCCGCCGGACAGGCGGTCGGCCCCGGCACCACCGTCGAGCGTGTCGTCGCCGTTGCCGCCGCGCATAATGTCATTGCCGGCGCCGCCGGACAGAAGGTCGTTTCCGTCACCGCCGGAGACGAGGTCAGCGCCGTCACCGGCAATGATCACGTCGTCGCCGTCGCGTCCGAAGAGGACGTCGTCGCCGCTCGTTCCGGTCATTGTGTCGGCACTTCCGGTTCCCAGGATCACGCCGGTCTGCCTTGCGTCGATACCGGCGAGCGCCTGCACCTCGTCGTAGGACAGCGTCGTGCCATCGGCGAAGAGGAAGCTCTCGATCCGGGTGACAGCCGTGTTCTGGACGTACATCGTGAACTTGTCGCCCAAATCGGCGAAAGCGGTCGACCCGTCGACGATGCCGACCTGCAGGTGGGGGCCGCTCCAGTTCACCCAGATGTCGTCGACCGTGATTCCGGCTCCGAGCCACACCACGTCCGTCCCGCCCTCGAGCGCGGTGGTCGAGATCGAGGTGTAGTAGTCGTAGAACGTGTCCCGCCCGTCGCCGATACCGAAGACGTAGACGTCGTCGCCGCCGCCGCCGATGACGATGTCGTTGCCCGCGCCCCCGATGAGCGTGTCGGCCCCGGAACCCATCGCACGATCGTAGAAATACGTGACCTGACCGTTGTACAGCGCGACGTTGCCGCCGACGACCGTGTCATCGCCGTCGCCGCCGTACAGCACGTCGCCGTCGTCGAACTGCGTGGCGTTCTGCAGGATACCGCCGGCGACGAGGTCGTTGCCGGCGCCGCCGTATAGCGTGTCGACCCCGTCCTGGTAGGCGCCGCCGCTCAGCGAGTCGTCGCCGTCGCCGCCGTACAGAAGGTCGGCCCCCTCCTCGCCGGACACGAGGTCGGCAGCCGCGCCAGCGCTCACCACATCGGCGCCCTGGCGGGCGAAGATCACGTCCGAAGCCGAGGTACCGGTCAGCGTGTCGGCGTTGTCGGTGCCGACCATGAGGTCGAATACGCGACCGTCGATCCCGGCAAGACCGCTGACCTCGGTATAGTCGAGCTCCGTGCCGTCGGCGAAGACGTAGCTCTCGACCCGCCGATTGACCGCCGCGTCCTCGGTGACGGTGATCACGTCGCCGAGGCTGGCAAAATCGGTCGCTCCGTCCACCAGGCCGATCTTGATGTGGCTGCCGCTCCAGTTCACCCAGATGTCGCCGATCGACACACCGGCCCCGAAAACCAACGTGTCGGTCCCGCCCGGCAGGGCGCTGGTCGAGGTGGAGGTATAGTAGTCGAACACGGTGTCCTGTCCGTCGCCGACACCGAACACGTACACGTCGTTGCCACCGCCGCCGATCAACACGTCGTTGCCGGCCCCGCCGTACAGGGTGTCAGCGCCGTTGCCCGCCGCCCTGTCGTAGAAGTAACGCACCTGGCCGCTGTAGAGAGCGACGTTGCCGCCGACGAGAGTGTCGTCGCCATCGCCCCCGTAGAGCAGGTCGCCGTCGTCGCTGGCGGTTCCGTTCGACAACTGGCCGCCGACCACGAGGTCGTTTCCGGCACCGCCGCTCAGCGTATCGAAGGTGCCGAGTTCAGGCCCACCGCTGATCGAGTCGGTGCCGTCTCCGCCACTCACCAGGTCCGACCCTGAGTAGGCCAGGATCAGATCGTCGCCGGCTGTCCCCGTCAGGGAATCGTTGCCTGCGGTCCCCGAGATCGTGGTCATGCGAAGCCCCTTGAAGATTGATTTTCTATGTTTTGTCACTATTCTTGATTTTTAATCTCGTCAATATTCTTCCTATGACCGTTAAATGATTTTTATTTACAAATTTTAAATGTATTTGTCGCCATGAAGCGCAGCATCGGGTGCCTCCGATTGTTCACGGACCGTCTGTGCGACAGCGCCACCCTGGACGGGTCCACGGCGCAGAGCTCAGGCAGGCGGCGCTCAGGGCCGAAAATAGTTCTGTGCGCTCGGGGATAGGAACGGCCGGGCCGGTCGTCCATACGACAGGCTCTACCGCTCAGGTCCCCCGAACATGAACAGCGTCCCGGCAATCGCCACGACATGTGCCGATGTCGGCCTCGACGAAGCCGCCTCCAGCATCCGGCAACGCATTCTCCAGGCGCCTGTGCGGACCGAGCCGTTCCCGCATCTGGTCGTCGACGAGCTGCTGCCGGACGCCGTCCGACGCGCGATCGATACGTACTGGCCCGAGCGTCGGCACATGGGGCACACCAACAACATGCTGCGCGGCGAAGCGAGCGTGTCCCGCCTCGCCACCCTGTCGTCCGGCGACGAGCACGCGTTCTGGAAGGCCCTGCTGTCGCTCGCGAAGGCCATAAACCGCGCGGTCAGGCATCAGCTCGCGAAGTACAGCGCAAGCAAGTTCTACCTGATGGCGGGCCCCGGCTGGGACCGCTTGCTGCAGATCCCCGGATTCGAGCGCGACGACGCGATGCTGGCGCACTACACCGGCGTCGTCGACCTGCCGGTCCATATCGACCATGCGCGCCTCGTCACGAACGCCTTCATCTATCTCGAGGACAGGGACTCCCTGACGCCGGAGCCGCTCCGGGGAACCATGCTCTACCGGTCGCTCGGCTTCGCCTGGCCGACCAACGCCGAGATCCCGCGTTCACTCCGGGAGCGGTTCCTGCGCGAGGACGTCGAGATCGGCTGGCGGGACAACCGGCTGCTCGCCTACGTCAACGGGCCGACGTCGTTCCACGGCGTGCCGAGGCACGATCTCGGGAACGGCCGCCGCCGGCTGCTGATGTGCGGCTCGGTGCTCGACCGGGAGACCACCGCCCGGATCTACGACGAGAGCCTGCGTTAGGCCGCAACGCGCCAGATTGCCCGACCGGCCAGCGCGCGATAGAACCTGCCGAACGGCCGCCCGACGGCACGCGAGGGAGGACATCATGAGCGCTTACGCCGCTCCTGTGCGCGACATGCGTTTCGTCATCGAGGACGTGGTCGGCCTCGGCCGGGTCGCGGCCCTGCCCGGCCTGGAAGGCACCGACCGCGAGCTGCTGGAGCAGATCCTGGCGGAGGCCGGCAAGCTGGCCGCCGGCGTGCTGGCGCCGCTCAACGAAGTCGGCGACCGCCAGGGCTCGCGCCTGGAGAACGGCGTGGTCCGCACCCCCGACGGCTTCGCCGACGCCTACCGGCAGTTCATCGAGGGCGGCTGGAACGGCGTCGCGTTCGAGGAGGACTGGGGCGGCATGGGCCTGCCCTGGCTGGTCGCGACCGCCCTGCAGGAGATGTGGCAGGCCTCCAACCTCGCCTTCGGGCTGTGCCCGCTGCTGACCCAGGCGGCGATCGACGCGTTGCGCGAGGTCGGCACCGAGGAGCAGAAGCGGCTCTATCTGCCGAAGCTGGTCAGCGGCGAGTGGACCGGCACCATGAACCTGACCGAGCCGCAGGCCGGCACCGACCTCGCGGCCATCCGGACCCGCGCCGAGAAGATGGACGATGGCAGCTACCGGCTGCGCGGCCAGAAGATCTTCATCACCTACGGCGACCACGACTTCACCGACAACATCATCCACCTGGTGCTGGCGCGCTCGCCCGACGGCATCGCCGGCACCAAGGGCCTGTCGCTGTACATCGTCCCGAAGTTCCTGGTGAACCCGGACGGCTCGCTCGGCGCCCGCAACGACGCCAAGCCGATCTCGGTCGAGCACAAGCTCGGCATCCACGCCAGCCCGACCTGCGTCATGGCCTATGGCGAGAACGAGGGCGCGGTCGGCTACCTGGTCGGCGAGGAGAACCGCGGCATCGAGTACATGTTCATCATGATGAACAACGCCCGGCTGGCGGTCGGCCTGCAGGGCCTGGCGGTCGCCGAACGGGCCTACCAGCAGGCCGTCGACTACGCCCGCAACCGCGTGCAGAGCCGGGCCCTGCAGGGCTCCGCCGGGCCGGTGTCGATCATCCATCATCCCGACGTGCGCCGCATGCTGATGACCATGAAGGCGCAGATCGAGGCGATGCGCGGGCTGATCTACGACGTCGCCGCGGCCATCGACGTGGCCGACCGGCACCCGGATACGGACGAGCGCAGGAAGGCCCAGGCCCGCGTCGACCTGCTGATCCCGGTCGCCAAGGCCTGGTGTACCGACGCCGCGGTCGAGATCTGCTCGACCGGCGTGCAGGTGCACGGCGGCATGGGCTTCATCGAGGAGACCGGCGCCGCCCAGCACTACCGCGACGCCCGCATCACCCCGATCTACGAGGGCGCCAACGGCATCCAGGCCCTCGACCTGGTCGGCCGCAAGGTGGCGCGCGACGGCGGTGCCGCGATGGACGCGTTCCTGGTCGACGTCGACGCCACCCTGGGCGCGCTGGCCGGCGACGATCCGGTCCTGTCCCACCTGCGCGACCGCCTGTCCGCCGGCCGCGACGCGCTCGCCCGCGCCACCGACTGGGTGGTGGCCACCATGCCGAAGGACCCGGCGGCGGCGGCCTCGCCGTCGGCGCTGTTCCTCAAGCTGTTCGGGCTGGTCGCCGGCGGCTGGCTGATGGCGCGCTCCGCGCTGGCGGCCCGCGATGCGCTGACCGCCGGCGCCAACGGCGACGCGACCTGGCTGGAGACCAAGCTGGTGACGGCCCGCCACTACGCCGACCACCTGCTGTCCCAGGCGCCGTCCCTGCTGGCCGCGATCGAGGCCGGCGGCACCACGGTCATGGCGCTGGCCGAGGACCAGTTCTAGGGCAGGCGCACTACTTTCAAGAGAATTTTCACGATCCCTACGTTCTCATAGCAGGCATCCGACGCTATCCTCCCCTGCAGAGGGTCACAGGGGAGGAAACCATGTCCGACAACCAAGACGGCATGCCCGTCATCAAGCGCCGGGATTTCCTGGCCGGCGCCACCGCCCTGGCGGCGGCGCTCCCGTTCCTGCCGAAGGCCGCCGTCGCCGCGGCGAGCGGCGAGCGCGCGCCCGAGGGGGCGGCGATCGCCCGGCTCGGCATCTACCCGGCGATCGGCATCTGCCGGGTCGGCGGCAGCGACAAGTGGTTCCTGGCCCCCGAGGTTCCCGGCGTGCCGCCCAAGCCGGACGGCGGCTTCAAGGATGGCGAGCAGGCGATCAAGAAGCAGGTCCAGCGGTTCCGGATCTACGCCTTCGACGCCCAGGGCCGTGTCATCCGCGAGATCACCGCCGCCGAGGCCAAGATCACCTGGCAGGTGCACGTCGCCAACACCAAGGCGGCCTGGTACGGCTTCAACAACCCGCTCGACAACGGCCCGCTGGCACCCGGCCTGCCCGGGCAGCGCCGCAACCAGTACTTCGTCAGCGACCAGGAACGCCTGAACATGCTGGTGATCGACGGCGGCGAGACCAAAATCGCCGGCGCCGACACCAATCCGAACGGCAACGACCCGCAATACGCGATGGGCGGCCGGTTCTGGGACGAGGTCGACGTCGGCCTCGGTCACCTGCGCACCGACCGCGACGGCCGCCTGCTGGTGTTCCCGCCGGACGGCAAGTCGTCCAGCCCGACCAACGCGCCGATCACCAGCTTCGCCGACAACAACGGCTGGCACGACGACTGGTGCGACGGGCCGGTGCAGGCCAGCGTCACCCTCGGCGACGGCACCGTCATGGCGGCCGACCACGCCTGGGTGGCCTCGGTCGGGCCGAACTTCGCGCCGGAGATCCCGCCGGTCTCGACGCTCTACGACGTGATCTCGAACCTGAACGTGCAGCAGGGCTGGTCGACCGCACCGGCCGAGCCGATCTCGTTCCGCAAGTACGTCTATCCGACCTTCCTGCGCCTCGGCCTGATGGAATGGGTCGCCGCCGCGGCCAACCTCCGGGAAGGCTGGCTCAAGGTCGGCAATTTCCTGGACCCGGCCTACGTCAAGCGGCTCGCCGACCCGAGCCCGGCGAACCGGGCGTTCCGGCTGTCGGTGTTCGAGAAGTTCCGCGACCCGCACAACGACAAGCCGGACGCCTACAAGACCGAGCGCCTGAAGATGCCCTACATGCTCGGCGACGGCGTCAACTACGACGGCAGCCCGCTGCAGTGGTTCCGGTTCCCGGACCTGCAGTACCGGCACCTGCGGATGTGGGCCGAGGGCCTGTTCGTCGACGACCTGAACGACGCGGACACCGACGCCATCACCTCCCTCGACCAGGTCGACCTGGCGCAGCAGCCCGAGGCCCTGACCCACGCCGCGCTCGAGCCCTGCTCGGGCGGTGCGTTCCATCCGGGCGTGGAACTCACCTACTACCTGCGGCTTGCGCCGATGTACGCCCGCAACACCGATCCGAAGGCGGAGCCGTTCCGGATCGCGCTCGGCGACCGGCCGACGCTGCTGCAGGACGTCGGCTTCCTGCTGACGCCGCAGACCGCGTTCGAGGGCAACCCGGACCTGGGCACGCCGCCGCCGATCGGCCCGCAGGGCCCCGGCGACCTGACCCGCTGGATGGGGCTGCCCTGGCAGTGCGACGCGTTCAGCTGCCAGCAGGTGCTGATGCAGGAGGACTTCCCGACCGCCGTCTGGTGGCCTGCCCTGCTGCCGATCGACGTGCTGCCGGAGGACTACTACGACAACATGATGCGCACCGACCTATCGGACGAAGAGCGCATCCGGTTCTTCGAGAACCGGGTCGCCTGGTCGCGCGGCGTCGCCGGCATCGGCTACCACGCCAACGCCAGCTACTGGGACGGCATCACCAACATGATCACCCTGTGGGAGCGCATGGGCTTCGTGGTCAGCCGGCCCGGACCCGAGGGCGACGGCCGGATCGCGGCGATCCCGCGCGAGGTGTTCGTGGAGGTCGGCCGCGGCAACATGGAGGGTCGGTTCAAGTGGACCCCGTCCATGGGTGACCTGCCGAATTGACCGGTTGCGATCTGTGGGAGGTGGCGGTCGTCGGCGGCGGGGTCGCCGGCGCCGCGGCCTGTGTGGCGTTGCGCGACGCCGGCCTGCGCCCGCTATGGCTGGCACCGGACGCCGAGCCCGGCGACCGGGTCGGCGAATCCCTGGCACCGGCGGCCCGGCCGATCCTGGCAGGGCTCGGGCTCGACGCGCTGCTGGAGACCGGCGGCCACCGCCCGGCCAACGCCACCTTCTCGGCCTGGGGGTCGGACCGGCTGGTCGAGCGCAACGCCGTGGTGCACCTGGAGGGGCCGGGGCGGATCCTGGACCGGGCGGGCTTCGAGGACGACCTCCAGGCGGCCGCGGACGGTCGCGCCGATCGCCGTCGGACAAACCTGGTCTCGGCCTCCCCGGCCGACGGGCGCTGGCGCCTGGAGCTGGCCGACGGCGGTTCGGCGACCGCCCGCTTCCTGGTCGACGCCAGCGGCCGTGCCTCGGTCGTCGGGCGAGCTCACGCGGCCGCCCGGCGCGACGACCGGCAGTTGGCCGCCTGCGCGTTCCTGCCGCATCGCGACCCGTCCGTGGAGCCGACGCCGGCGACCCTGATCGAGGCCGTCGAGGGCGGCTGGTGGTATGCCGCCCTGCTGCCGGACCGCCGGCTCTCGCTGGCGTATTTCAGCGACCCCGACCTGCTGCCTCGCGGGCTTTCCCATGATCGCCAGGCCTGGCAGGGGCTGATCGCCGGTTCGCACCACATCGCGCACTGGCTGGACGACGCCGGCTTCGACGCCGGCGAGCCGCCGCGCCTGCACAGCGCCGGGACGACCTGGCTGGAGCCGGTCGCCGGCACCCGTGACGGCGCCGGCTGGGCAGCGATCGGCGACGCCGCCGCGGCGTTCGACCCGCTGTCGTCGCACGGCATGACCACCGCGCTGTGGGCGGCGGCGCGCATCGGCAGAGTAGCGGCCGCCTGGCTGGCCGGGGACCCGGCGCCGCTGTCGACCTATGCAAGAGCCGTCGCCGACGGCATCTCCGGCTTCCGGGCCCAACGCGCCGAGATCTACGGCCGGGAGCGGCGGTTTCCGGACGCGCCGTTCTGGCGGCGCCGTCGCAACCCGGACGGCGTCACCGCCTTGCCACGACGGTGAGGGCCACCCATGCTTCCCCGCCGGGTTCAGCCGACCCGGATCTGCCATGGAAGGGAAGCGGCATTGGCCAATCTGGAAGCGATGCCCCGCGCCGGCGGCGTGGTGGCGACGAGTGCGGCACCGGCGAGCCGGCTGGGGGCCCGGCTTCTGGCCGCCGGCGGCAACGCGGTCGATGCGGCGGTCGGCGCCGCCCTGGCGCTGACGGTCGCCGACCCGGCCAATGTCAGCCTGCTGGGCCGCTGCCACGCCCTGGTCGTGGGCCCCGGCGGCGGCGCCCTGGCCGTCGATGGGGCGACCGAAGCGCCGCGCGAAGTCGGGCCCGTGGGATCGGTGCCGATGTCGGGGCATGCCGCCGCCCCGCTGCCCGGGATAATCCCGGCGCTGCACACGCTGTGGCGGCTGCGCGGCCGACTGGCCTGGCGGGACATCGTGCGGCCGGTGGCGGAGCTGGCCGCCGACGGCTTCGAGGTCGCCGCCAACCAGGCCCGTACCTGGAACGACAGCGTCGCCAAGCTGGCCCGCGACCCGGTCGCCGCCCGGCTCTACCTCAAGCCCGACGGCTCGCCCTACGGCGCCGGCGAGCGGTTCCGCAACACCGTGCAGGCCGAGTTCCTGAACGCGCTCGCCGACGACGGGCCGGACCGGCTGTTCGGTCCGGTCGCCGATGGTCTCGCGGCCGAGAGCCGGGCCGGCGGCGGGTTCCTGACCGCCGACGAGATCCGGCAGTACCGGGCGCTGCCCGGGGAGACCGTGCGCCTGCCCTACGCCGGCTGCGAGCTGGTCACCGTGGGGCGGCAGGCCTGGGGGTACACGCTCGCCTTGATGCTGGGAATCCTCGACGCCTGGAAGCGGACCGCCGGCTGGAGCGGGCCGATCCCCGACGCGGTCATGGCGCTGGCCGTGCACCGGGCGCTCGCGGAACAGCCGCAGGAGATCGGCACCCTGAAGCCGCGGCCCGGCGGCCGCAGCTACGCCTCGATGCTGGAGCCGGCCCTGCACGAGGCCGCGGCGGCGCAGATCGTCGGCCTGCTGGCGGGCCCACCGGAGGCGCTGTCCGCCCATGTCGGAGCCCCGGCGCCATCGCCGTTACCCGGCGAGAAGCGCGGTGACACCACCCACCTCTCCACCATGGACGGCGACGGCCTGGCGGTGGCGCTGACCGCGTCGATCGGCCCCAGCTTCGGCGCCGCCGTCGCCTCGGCATCGACCGGGTCGCTGTTCGCGCACTCCTACCGCATGGCCAGCGATCCGACGCCGGGCGCCCGCGACCGCACCGAGATGTCGCCGGCCATCCTGCTGCGCGACGGCCGCCCGGTGCTGGCGGCCGGCGGCGCCGACAACGAGCGGATCCCCGGCGGGACGGCCCAGGTCATCTGCAACGTGGTCGACGGCGGCATGGACCTGCGGCAAGCCGTCGCGGCACCGCGGGTGAATTGGGGCGCCGGCCTGCTGCGGACCAGCGCGTGGATGCCGGCCGAGCGGCGGGCCCGACTGATGGAGGCCGGGTTCGCGCTGGCGCCGGCAGAGGGCGTGACAGCGCGCACCGGCGTGGTCCAGGCGGTCGGCGTCGACCCCGCCGACGGTCGCTTCGCCGGGGCCGCCGATCCCAGCTATGACGGCGCCGCCGTCGTCGAGGAGCCGCAGGACGCCCGCCCGCCCCGCGCCTGAGAGTCGGAGTTGAACGTTGCGCCACCGGAACGCCGGCCGATAGAGTTCTCCCGTCAGAAAAGAATCGGAGATCGAAAAGATCCCTTCATCCACAAAAACGGGGACGAGAGCGATGCGCGGAAACAAGACGATTTGGATGCCGACACGTCGGCGGTTTGTTCAGGCCACGGGGGCCGTCGCACTTGGGGTGATTGCCGCACCGGCGATCGTGCGGGCCAAGGTCAGCGGCGAAGTCTATGTCGAGTCCTGGGGCGGCAGCTACGCCGAGGCGGTCAAGACCTACATCCTCGAGCCGTTCAGCAAGGAAACCGGCGTCACCTTCAAGCACAGCTTCTTCGGCAACAACGCCGAGCAGCTGGCGAAGCTGAAGACCGGCAAGTCGCGCGTCGACATGACCTTCCTCAGCGACAGCTTCGTCAACCGGGGCGCGCTCGCCAAGGTGCTGCAGCCGCTGAACCTGGACAACGTCCCGAACTACAAGGGGCTGTACGAGAAGTTCCAGAAGCCGCCCTACGACCCCGGCCCGGACATCTACTGCGTCGGCTATTTCTACGGCGACACCGCCATCGCCTACAACGAGGACTACGTGAAGCCGGTCCCCGACAGCTGGGAGGTGATGTGGGACCCGAAGTACAAGGGTCGCGTCGTCGCCTACGGCAGCGCCTCCGGCCCGGTCTATCTCGGGGCCCTGGCGACCGGCCAGAACATCAACGACATCAAGGACCTCAAGATCATCGAGGATCGCCTGATGGCGCTGAAGCCGAACCTGCTGAAGTGGTGGTCGGGCGGCGCCGAGAACACCGAGCTGTTCGCCACCGGCGAGGCCTGGGTCGGCAACTTCTGGCGCGGCCGGGTCAACAACCTGCGCAAGGAAGGCCATCCGATCGGCTACGTGCAGCCGAAGGAAGGCACCGGCGGCTGGGTCGACACCATGGCGATCCCGAGCACCGCCGAGAACAAGGAGGCGGCCGAGGCCCTGATCAACTTCGCCATCGAGCCGGAGATCCAGAAGAACTTCGTGCTCAACGGCATCAGCTACGCCCCGACCAGCGCCGGCGTGAAGCTTGATGCCAAGCAGGAGGAGTTCCTCGGCGCCAGCCAGGAAGTGCTCTCGCGCATCACCTTCGTCGACCCGGTCTACAACCTGAAGCACATCGACGAGTGGACCGAGATCGCCAACCGCGTGAAGGCGTGAGTTCGGCTTGCGAGGGAGGGGCCAGACGCCTCTCCCTCGCATTTTGACGCCACGGTTCACGGCGGCGCGCCGGGTGCGTGCGGGGGGATGATTTGGCAGCAATCGATGTCGAGTTGAAGAGCGTCATCAAGCGTTTCGGCGACGTGGTGGCGGTCAACGACGTGTCGTTCCAGATCGAGAAGGGCGAGTTCTTCTCGCTGCTGGGGCCGTCCGGCTGCGGCAAGACCACGATCATGCGCATGGTCTCCGGCTTCGAGATCCCGACCAGCGGAACCATCGAGATCGCCGGCGAGCCGATGAAGGATCGCCCGCCGTTCCGCCGGCCGACCAACCTGGTGTTCCAGCACCTGGCGCTGTTCCCGCACATGACGGTCGCGCAGAACATCGCCTTCGGCCTCGAGATGCAGGGCCTGTCGAAGGCCGAGACGACCACCCGGGTCGGCGAGATGCTGGATCTGATCCAGCTGCCCGGTTACGGGGCGCGGCGCATCAGCCAGCTCTCGGGCGGCCAGAAGCAGCGGGTCGCGATCGCGCGGGCGCTGGTCCGCCAGCCGACGGTGCTGCTGCTCGACGAGCCCCTGGGAGCGCTCGACCTCAAGCTTCGCGAACAGATGCAGTTGGAGCTGAAACGGATCCAGCGCGAGGTCGGCACCACCTTCGTCTACGTGACCCACGACCAGAAAGAAGCGATCACGATGTCGAACTCCGTCGCCGTGATGAACAACGGGGTGGTGGAGCAGATCGGCGATTCCAACGAGATCTACGAGAACCCGAAGACCGCCTTCGTCGCCAGCTTCATCGGCGAGACCAACCTGTTCGAGGGTCGGGTCGAGGCTGCCGCCGGCGGCGCGGTGACGCTGGCGTCCGAGGGCATCCCGATCCGCGTTCCCGGGAACGCGGCCGCCGGCGCGCGCGCCTCGGTCTCGGTGAGGCCGGAGAAGATCGCCATCGCCTCGGCCCTGGACGAGCTCGAGAACAGCTTCCCCGGGACCGTCGACGACGTCATCTACCAGGGCTCGACCACCAGCTATCAGGTGCGGCTGGCCGGCGGCCGGTCGATTGCCGTGGCGGTCCAGAACGTCGAGGCCGGCCTGCGGCACGGCGTCGGCGACGCCGTCATGGTGGGGTGGCGCCCGGAGCGCGGAGTCCTGATCGCCGAGGGCGGCGCATGACCGACGCGGCCCGCGACGACGCGACGAGAAGCGAGGCGGGGGGCGCCGGCCTGCTCGACCGGCTGCGCAGCAGCGACAACATCAAGCTCGGCGTGCTGCTGACCCCGGGCATGATCTGGCTGATCTTCTTCTTCACGATCCCGATCGCGCTTGTGCTGGTGTTCAGCCTGTACCGCTTCAGCGAAGGCGTCATGACGCCCGACCTGACGCTGGAGAACTACGCGCGCGCGCTCGGCACGCCGGTCTACCGCGACGTGTTCCTGAAGAGCCTGCGCTACGGCGTGATCGTCACCGTGATCTGCCTGGTGGTGAGCTATCCGCTGGCCTACTTCGTGGCGCGAATGGCCGGGCGCTACCGCAACGTCCTGTTCGTGGCGCTGCTGATCCCGTTCTGGACCACCATCGTGGTGCGCACCTTCGCCTGGAAGATCATGCTGGGCACCAACGGGTTCGTGAACTTCACCCTGCGCGACCTCGGGGTCATCGATCTGCCGATCAAGTTCCTCTACACCGAGAACGCGGTGCTGGTCGGCCTGACCCACGTGTTCCTGCCGTTCATGATCCTGCCGCTGTACGCCGTGATCGAGAAGATCGATCCGGCCCTGGAGGAGGCGGCGATGGATCTGGGGGCAGGTCGGATCCGCACCTTCCTGCGCGTCACGCTGCCGCTGTCGCTGCCCGGGGTGAGCACCGGCTGCCTGCTGGTGTTCATCCTCACCATCGGGTCGTACCTCACGCCCGATATCCTCGGCGGACCCGGCGAGCTGATGATCTCGAACATCATCCGCGAGGAGTACTACGCGACCTTCAACTGGCCCTTCGGCGGTGCGTTGTCGACGCTGTTCCTGCTCATCACCCTGGGCCTGATCCTCGTCTACAACCGGTTGTTCAAGTTCGACCGACTGCAGGATCGCTGACATGCGGCTCGGCAAACCCCTCCTCACCCTGTGGGCCTTCCTGGTCTACCTGTTCCTGTTCTCGCCGATCCTCATGGTCGTGCTGATGTCGTTCAGCACGGCGAAGTACTCGGTGTTCCCGATCCGGGCCTGGACCATCGAGTGGTACGGGCGCGCCTTCGCCGACGAGAAGATCCGCAGCGCCTTGGGCACCTCCGTCACCATCGCGATCGTCGCGTCGATCATCGGGACCCTGATCGGCACGCTGGGGGCGATGGCGCTGGTGCGCTACCGGTTCCGGCTGCGCGGCTTCACCCGGGCCTACTTCCTCGCACCGCTGCTGATCCCGGAGATCATCACCGGCATCGCGCTGCTCAGCATGGCGACCCTATTGTCGGTGCAGAGCGGGGTCGTGCTGGTGGTGATCGGCCACGTGCTGTTCGGCCTGCCGTTCGTGGTGACGGTGGTGTCGGCGCGGCTCTACGGCTTCGACCGGACCCTGGAAGAGGCGGCAATGGACCTCGGGGCCGACGAGATGACGACGTTCCGGCGCATCACCCTGCCGCTGCTGATGCCGGCGGTGCTGGGCGGGCTGCTGCTGTCCTTCACCATCTCGTTCGACAACTTCCTGATCACCTACCTGCTGGCGGGCTCGGAGGTGATGACCATCCCGGTGCACATCTACTCGATGATCCGGTTCGAGTTCACCCCGAAGATCCACGCCATCTCGACGGTCATCGTGTTCGCCTCGGTATCGCTGATCCTGATCAGCCAGCTGCTCACCCGCGAGCAGAAGGGGCCGACCGTGGAGCCTGCCGCCGGCGAAGGCTAGCCCGGTCCCGAAAGGGACCATTGACGGAGAACGCTGCCATGTGGCCCGACCCGAGCTCGCAGTCCGCGGCTCTCGCCAAGCGAGCAGAACAGGTCCTGGTCGGCGGCACCACCCGCCTGCAGGTCTGGTACCCGCCCTACCCGGTCTATGCGCAATCGGGTTCCGGCGCCTACGTCACCGACGTCGACGGCGTCCGGCGGTTCGACCTCACCAACAACTTCGCCTCGCTGATCCACGGCCACGCCCATCCGGCGATCGTGGCGGCGGCCGAGGCCCGGCTGCGCCTCGGCTCGTGCTTCGCCATGCCGACCGAGAGCGAGGTCCTGCTGGCCGAGCTGTTGTGCGAGCGCGTCGAGCGGTTCGAGCGGGTGCGGTTCCTCAACACCGGCTCGGAAGCCGTGATGATGGCGCTCAAGGCGGCGCGATCGGCGACCGGACGGCGCAAGATCGCCAAGGTCGAGGGCTCCTATCACGGCATGTACGACCACGCCGAGGTCAGCCTGGACTCGACCCCGAGCAACTGGGGCAACGCGCCGGCCTCGGTGCCGTTCGCGCGCGGCACCCCGGCCTCGGTGCTGGACGACACGGTGGTCATCCCGTTCAACGACGTGGCGACCACGGAATCGATCCTGCGCGCGAACGCCGCCGACCTGGCGGCCGTGCTGCTGGACCCGGTGCCATCGATGTGCGGCATGGTTCCGGCGACGCCCGAATACCTCGCCATGCTGCGGCGCCTGACCCGGGAACTGGGCGCGCTGCTGATCTTCGACGAGGTGATCTCGCTGCGCTACGGCTACCGCGGAGCGCAGGGCCGGTTCGGCGGCGAGCCGGACCTGACCACCATGGGCAAGATCATCGGCGGCGGGTTCGCGGTCGGCGCGATCGCCGGCACCGCCGAGGCGATGGCGGTGTTCGACCAGCGCAACGGCAAGCCGGCGACGCCGGCCAGCGGGACCTTCACGGCCAACCCCATGACCATGACCGCGGGCCTGGTGTCGATGGAACTGCTGACGCCCGAGACGTTCGACCACCTGGAGGCGCTCGGCGACCATGCCAGGGCGGTCGTCGGCCAGGCGATGACGGCCAGCGGCTTCCCCGGCCAGGCGACCGGGGTCGGTTCCAACTTCCTGGTGCATCCGCACCGCCGGCAGGTGCGGGACTACCGGACCCACTATCGCAGCCCGGCCGAGGCGGCGGCGTTGCGGGCGCTGCACGGCGAACTGATCAAGCGCGGCGTCATCCTGTCGCCGAACGGCGCCGCCTTCGTGTCGTCGGTGACGACCCGCGACGACCTCGACCAGTTCGGCGAGGCGCTGGCGGAAAGCCTGCGCGCCGTGGAGCCGCCGGCGGCGGCGTAGCGGCCCGGCGCTACTTGATGATCCCGTCCAGCGGGTTCAGCCGGAAGTGCGGCAACGGCGTCACCTCGATCGAGCCCATCGATCCGGCCTGGCCGCCGGCACCGTCCGGGAACATCGCCTTCATGCCCTGACGCACCATCTCGCGCAGGGTCGGGTCGCTGGGACCCGACAGCTTCGGCCCGGAGATCTTGGCGCCGGCGATCGGCTCGCCCTTGTCGCAGAACGCCATGAACAGGTTGGTGCGGTCGGCGTAGCGGGCCGCCACGACGGCCTTGTAGGCCGACTGGCAGGCGTCGGTGGCGGTCGCCGCCTGCTCGGCGTCGAAGCGGGCGACGATACGGTAGTTGTTGCGCTTGGCCGCCCCCGGGTTCGCCGTGTAGGTCACGTCGGAGCCCAGCACCGAGCCCTCGGCGTAGGTGGCGAGCCGTTCGGCGACGTCCTGCGGCGTCAGGTGGAACGGCGCGTTCACCGAGATCATCAGCACCGGCGAGTTGTAGCCGGCGAAGGTCAGGAAGCGGTGGCGCGGCCCGGCCTGCACGCCGGTCATAGTGTCCTGGGCGGTCACGCAGCCGGACAGCAGCAGCAGGGCGAGGAAGGCATATCGGCGCATCGGTCGTCTCCGTGTCGACGTCCGCAACACATGAGGCTTCGCGCCGGGACAGGCAAGGCGGCCTGATGCCGCGTCGGCGTTTGCCGGAAACCGACGATCGGCTATCGTCGCCACCGGCACAACCGGAGCACGGATACAAGGCATGGCGACCCCGGACGACGTTCTCGATTTCTGGTTCCGGGAGATCCCGCCGGCGAAGTGGTTCGAGAAAGACGACGCCTTCGACGCCGCCCTGCGGGACCGCTTCGGCGCCCTGCACGCCGAGGCGGCGGCCGGCGGCCTGACCGGCTGGGAGGACAGCGCCGACGGCCGGATGGCCCTGATCCTGGTGCTCGACCAGATGTCCCGGAACCTGCACCGCGGCGACCCGCGCGCGTTCGCCCAGGACGAGCGCGCCCGCGCCGTCGCCCGCCGGGCGATCGCCGCCGGCGACCACGCGTTCGCCGGCAAGGAGCGCTGCCAGTTCCTGTTCCTGCCGTTCGAGCACAGCGAGGACCTGGCCAACCAGTGGTGGTGCGACGCGCTGTTCCGCGCGCTCGGCGACGACAACCTGCACCACTACGCGGTGCTGCACCGGGTGATCATCGAGCGGTTCGGCCGCTTCCCGCACCGCAACGCCACGCTCGGCCGGGCCAGCACGGCCGAGGAGCTGGCGTTCCTCGAGCAACCCAACTCGTCTTTCTGATCCGGAGGATTCCACCGTGACCGACAAGCCCGTGATCGTCGTCCTGTCGCCCTGGTACACGGTGGCCATGGACGAGCTCGACCAGCACTTCACCGTCCACAAGCTGTACGAGTCGAAGGACCCGGCCGGCCTGCTGGCCTCGGTCCGCGACACCTGCGTCGGCATCGCCGGCAGCAAGGTGTGCGACGCCGCCACCATGGACGCCCTGCCGAACGCCAAGGTCATCGCCCATCATGGCGTCGGCTACGACGGCGTCGACGTGGCCGCCGCCACCGCCCGCGGCATCAAGGTGTCGAACACCCCGGACGTGCTGAGCGACGAGGTCGCCGACTTCGCGATCGCCCTGACCCTGGCGACCCTGCGGCGCATCCCGCAGGCCGATCGCTACGTGCGCGAAGGCCGCTGGGAGCGCGAGGGCGACATGAAGTTCACCGACCGGATGTGGGGCCGCAAGGTCGGCATCCTCGGCCTGGGACGGATCGGTATCGAGATCGCCCACCGGTTCGCGGCGTTCAAGATGGACATCGCCTACCACACCCGCAGCAGGCGCGACGTGCCGTTCACCTACTACGGCTCGCTGCTCGACATGGCGCGCGACGTCGACATCCTGGTGGCGATCGTGCCGGGCGGCGCCGGTACGAAGCACTTGGTGAACCGCGAGGTGCTCGACGCCCTCGGCCCGAACGGCGTGTTCGTCAACGTGGCGCGCGGCAGCGTGGCCGACGAGGACGCGCTGATCGCGGCGCTGAAGGACGGCCGGCTCGGTGCTGCCGGCCTCGACGTGTTCGCCGACGAGCCGCGGGTGCCGCAGGCGCTGAAGGACATGACCGAGAACGTCGTGCTGCAGCCGCACCAGGCCAGCGCGACCCACGACACCCGCCTCGCCATGGGCCGGCTGGTGATGGAGAACCTGCTGCTCGGGATCGCCGGCAAGCCGCTGATCACCCCGGTGAACTGAGGGGCCGAAGGCGCCTCATCCCGGGCGGCCGCCCAGCCGAGCCGGGATCCGGATGAGCTGCCGATCCATAGGTCCCGGATCGCCGCTGCGCGTCGTCCGGGATGAGGGTGAATGGGACAGCCGCCAATACCCCTCATCCCGGAGCGGATCGCCACAGGCGAGACGCATCCGGGACCCACGGAGCGACGGGCGCCTCCTCAGGGCGTGGGCTGCTTCTCTTTCGCGGGGCCGGTGTAGTCGTGGACGCCGGACGCCAGGGCGCTGCAGGCGAGCCGGATGTATTTCGGGATCGTGACGGTCTCGCCGTCGCGCTCGCCCTTCTCGTAGTACTGCACGACCCGACGCTTCAGGCCGAGGGCCTCGGCCGCTTCCTTCTGCGAAAGCTTGAGCGACTTGCGCCAGCGCTTGAAATCGCCGGGCTTCATATCGAGCTCGCCGTCGGCGCTCTTCTTCACCATCCGACCCTCCCGGTCCCCAGCGGTATAGGGCGACGCTCCGCCCCTCGCCAAGCAAAAAGCGCACTTCGTGCGTCTGCGGGCTTGCCATAGGCGCACCTCGTGCGCATATGATGACCATGTGCCGCAGAACGCGGCCGCACGAGGAGGTCGGATTGGCGAGGCATCTCTACGTCTACGGAGGCCATGGCTACGAAGGCGAGCTGGAGCTGTTCCGCTGCGCCCATGTCGGCGCGGCCGCCGCCGAGATCGCCGACCTGCCGGGGCTGCGCCCGCGCTTCCTGTACCGGGTCGAGGGGTGCGGACGGGAGGGCGACAAGCCGCTGATCACCGACGACGAGATCGCGGTCCGCCGTTACCTGGCCTCGCACCCCGGCGCCCAGGTCGCGATCGTGCCGATGGCGCGGTAGCGCGGAACTCAGGGCTGGTGGGAGGCCAACAGGCCGCGGATCTCGTCCGGGATCGGGACCGACTTGCGGCCGACCGGGTCGAAACACACGCCGATGGTCGTCGAGGTCACCCGGCATTCGCCGTCGACGAAGATGCCCTGCCGGATCGTGCACGAGGTGGTGCCGAGCTTGGCCACCCGGGTACCGGTGCGCACGATCCCCGGGAACAGGATCTCGCGCGCGAAGTCGATCTCCAGCCGGCGGACCACCCACCAGACGTTGCCTTCGGCACCGCCGTCGCCGCCCGACGCGCGGAACAGGCCGACGCGGCCGTTCTCCAGGAACTCGCCGATGGCGTTGTTGTTGACGTGCGACAGCGGATCGAGATCGGCATAGCGCAGCCGTTCCTCGGTCCAGAACGCGAAGTTCGACGGATCGGCGGGATCGAAGTCGGCGACGGTCTTGGCGGCGGTCATGCGGGGTTCCTGTCGATGCGGGCGAGTGGCTGTGGGCCCGTGAAAATCGCTTCAACCGGGGTCGGCAATCAATAGTCCAGCTTCCAGTTCACGCCGACCCGGCTCTCGGAATCGGCGCCCACATCGGTCTCGACCGTCACGTTGTCGGTCAGCTCGACCTCCACCACCGCCTTGCTGCTGGCGCCGGACAGCCCCTGCTGCAGCCGCAGGAACACCCCGGGCGCCACGTACTTCCCGACCGACAGCGAGGCCCCGCGCGAGCCTTCGCTGTCGACCCCGGTGTCGACGTCGAGGGTGTCGACGCCGAGGGTCTCGCGCACGGTGTCGGTGATCCCGCCACCGCCGGCGCCGAACCGGCCCGACAGCACGGCCGCCGACTGGGCGAGCTTCAGGGCCTGTAGCGGCGAAAGCTGCGCCCGCGGCGAGCCGAACAGCACGCGCGCCAGCACCTCCTCCTCGGGCAGGGCCGGCTCGCTGGTCAGGTCGATCGTCGGATCCTGGGCGCGGCCGCCGACCCGGACCTTGGCCAGCACCTCCGCAACCTGTGCAGTCAGCAGCATGTCGAGCGCCGGGTCGTTCGGGGGGCCGCCGTCGAACACCACCCGGCCGCGCTGGAAGGCGAAGGTCCGCCCGGCCAGCCCGAACTGCCCGCGCCGGACCTCGAGCGCCCCGTCGACCTCCGGCGCGTCGGCCTTGCCGGCCACCGCCAGCTCGCCGCCCCACTCGCTGTCCAGGCCGCGGCCGCGGATGAACACCTGGCCAGGGATCGTGACCCGCACGTCCAGCCGGACCGGCGCACGTCCGGTCTTCTCCCCCGGCGCCTCCGCCTGCGGGGTCCGGATCACCACGCCGTCGCGGATCTCGGTCACCGGCAGGTCGACCACCGAGGGCGGCAACTGGTCCGGAATCCGGATCTCCGACGGCAGCACCGTGACCGTGCCGGCCAGCCGGTATTCCGGCAAAGCCCCCTGCAGGGTCAGGTCGGCATCGATCGTGATCGCCGCCTGGTCGGTGTCGACGACCCGCAACTGCCTCGCCTCGAGCCGCAGGTCGGCGGGCGCCTTCTGGGTGATGTCGAACGAGATGCCGCCGGACCCGACCAGGCTCCCGCCGCCGACCGCCCTGGCGGTCAGGGTCTCGACGACCAGCCGCTCGCCCTGCCCCTTCGCCTCCAGCTCGATGTCGCGCAGGTACAGCCCGACACCGGGCTGGTCGAGGATGCCGTCCTTGACCGTCGCATCGCCGCTCACCTGCGGGTCGGCCGGCGTTCCCGCGACCGCGACATGCACGGCAGCCTGGCCGGCAATCCGGCCGCCCTGCAGCGGCAGGAACGCCGCCAGCCGTTCGAGCACCGCCTCGGCATCGACCTTCGCCTGCAGCGGCGAGGACTCGTCGAGGGTGGGCGGCCGGCCTTCGGCCCCGGCCACCAGCCCGGCGGTCGCCCGCAGCGACGCCTGCGCCCCATCGCCGACGGTCGCGTCCAGCGACGCCGTCAGCGTCCGGTTCTCGATCCGGGCCTCGGCCGACGCCTGCAGCGGGGGCAGGTCGGTCAGCGCCGGATCGGCCGACCGGATCGCCGGTGCGTCGATCGCCAGCCGCGCCGCCGGATCGCCGATCCGACCGCGCACCGTCAGGTCGGCGTCGATGCCGCCGTCGAGCTTGAGGGTCGGGTCGGCGAGGCGGACGAGGTCGGCCGGCAGGTTGCGGGCCGCCACGGCGATATCGAGATCGCGCGGATCGAGCCGCCCACTGCCGGTGACCCGGCCGCCGTCGACCGCGAGCGCGAGATCGTCGAACCGCGGCTGCCGGCCGAGGGCGATACGGGCCGGGCGCTCCAGGGACAGCCGGGCGTCGGCGTACTGCGCCACCAGTGTCTCGATACTGACCCGCATCGGTGTGGCATCGAGAGCCGCGCTCGCCGTCCCGGTCACGTCGAAGGGCTTGCCGGCCTCGCCCTTCGCGGTCAGCTCCGCCCGGGCGGCGGCACCGTCCGAGTCCACGGTCAGCTCGGCGGTCTCCAGCACCGCCTTGCCGTTCCGGCGAACCCCACCGACCGTCAGTCTCAACGAGCCGGCCGGCCGCTTCAGCAGATCGCGCCCCTCGCCCGTGACTTCGACCCGGGCGACTTCCGCGGCCCCACCGTCGAGCGCCAGGTCGGTCACCGAACCCGACAGCCGTGCCGACTGGCCGTTCCGTCCGTCCAGGGTCACGCGCGCGTCGAGCGCCCCGCCGGCCAGCGGCACGCCGGCGGCGGCGAGGCGGCCGAGGTCGGCCGCGGCGACCGTCAGCGCACCGTCGATCGCCGGCCGGTCCAACGCGACCGCCAGGTCCCCGCGCGCCTGCAGGCCGGCCCCATCGACCGCGAGACCTTCGACCGTCAGCCGGTCTCCGGCCAGCGCGTAGCGCGCCCCGGCGGTCACGGTCTCGCCGCCGAGCGCCGCGCGCAAATCGACGCGCCCGGACGGGGCCGCCGGCAGGCCGACGGCCGTCGCGGTTCCGGTGAGCCGGTCGATGGCGGTTCCCTGGACCCGCAGCGCCGAGGCCTGCCACGACGCCGAGGCGGCCGGTGCATCGAGCGTTCCGCCAAGCGCGACCGCCGCGACGCCGGAGCCCGACAACTCGAGATCGAGGGCCCGGCCGACTGTCGCGAGGTCCGGTGCGGTCAGGTCGAGGCGCCCGTCGAGCGTTGCGGTCGCAAGGTCGAGCCCCAGGTCGCCGTCGACGCGCATGGCGGCCGCCCACAGGGCGATGCCGTGGACCGACAGCCGGTCGGCGGCGTCCAGCGTGATGCCGGCGGTCGCGGTCGGGCCGGGGCCGATCAACGACGCCAGCAACGGGTCGCCGGTATCGAGGCCGTCGGCCTTCAGGTCGAGCACCGCCGACACGTCGAGCGGGTCGAGCAGGACCGTGCCGTCGAAGCCGAGCGTCGCCGACCCGGCCAGCGGGCGTCCGGTCACTGCCGCGAACCGCCCGAGATCGGCGACCTCGACGGTGCCGTCGACCGCCAGCTTGCGGCCGTCCGACAGGGTCGCCCGGGCCTGCAGGCGGCCGGCGTCGGTGATGACGGTCACCCGCTCGGCCCGGGCGGCCTCGCCCCGGGTGTCGGCGGTTCCGGCCGCCTGCAGGGTCAGGCGCTGGCCGACCAGGGCGACGAGATCGGTGCCAGGCAACGCCGGCGTGTCGACCCCGGCGTCCAGCGTCCAGGAGATCGCCGCCGGCAGGTCGGTCAGCGGGGCGTCGGCCGAGGCGGCCAGCTCGGCCCGCAGACCGGTCAGCGCGAGCCTCCCGGCGGCCGGATCGCCGGTCACGGTGACCAGCGCCCGGCGCCCGGCCTCCTGCAGGGTCAGCTTCGCCGTCGCGGAGCCGCCGAGATCGGTTCCGGCAAGACCGGAGAACCGGCCCAGCTCCGGCGCCGTCGCGGTGGCATCGGCCGCGACGACCCGGCCAGCCGGGTCGATGCGTGCCGTGCCGTCGAGGCTCCCGGCCGCCGCCCTGGCCGCGAGGCGCTCCACCGCCACGCCGCCGTCGGATGCCACCAGCGCCGTCAACCCGAGCTCGACGGACGGGCCGAGCAGCGGGCCGACCGTTTCGGGCACCAGGCGCCGGACGGCCGCCGTGCCGTCGACGGCGACCCGCGTGCCGGCGGCCCCGGCCGAGACGCTCAGGCCCAGATCGGCCTCGGCACCCGTGCCCAGGCCGCCGGCGAGACGCCCCTTCCAGGCCGCCAGGGTGCCGTCGCCGGTCAGCGTCAGGGACAACGGCGGCCGGTCCGGCAGGCCGAGCAGCCCGGCGACCAGCCCGCCCTCCGGCTCCGAGGCGCGCAACTCGGCGCGCAGCGTTCCGCTGTCCGGAACCACCGCGAGGTCCAGGTCGAGCCGGCCGGTCCCGCCCGCGCCCGACGCCGTCACCCAGCCCTTGGCGATTGCCGAGGCCCCCGACACCGACGCCTGCAGCTCGGCGTCGAGGGTGGCCGCCTGACCGGCGAGCGCAGGGTCGAGCGCAAGGCCGGCGATACGCAGCGAAGCCAGGCGGATCGCGACCGGCGGCGCCGGGAACTTCAGCGTCGGCGCCGTCGCCGGACCCGGTGTGGTCGGTTCCCCGGTCTCCGACGCCCGCAATACCCGGCCGCCGTCGATCTCGACCGCGTCGACCGCGACGGTGCCGCCCAGCAGCGCCGACGGCGACCAGGCGAAACGGACCCGATCCAGTGCGGCGAACTCCCCCGCACGGTCGGCGAGATGCACCCCCTGAAGGTCGAACCGGATCGGGAGTGCACCGGAGATCCGGTCGATCCGCACCTGGACCGGCCCGTCGGCCGTCGCCGACGCCACCGCGGCGGCGATCCGGGCCCGGCCCCAACCGGTGTTGGCGATCCCCACCGCGGCCGTGGCGACCGCGAGCGGCAGGCCGACGACCAGGGCGACGGCGATGAGCGCTCGCCGGGCCATCGTTCAGAACGCCTGGCCGAGGCTGAAATAGACCTGATAGCGGTCGTCGGACTTCCGCGGGTTCAGCGGAATGGCGAAGTCGGCGCGCACCGGGCCGATCGGCGTGTAGTAGCGCAAGCCGAGCCCGGCCGCCCACTGCAGCTCCTGGCCGAGGTCGGGCCGCTCGGTATCGTAGACCTGACCGCCGTCGATGAACGGCACGATCCCGAAGTCGCCGAACACCCGCCAGCGCAGCTCGGCGCCGACCTCCAGCAGCGCGCTTCCGCCGATCGGGTCTCCTCCCGCGTCGAGCGGGCCGATCTTCTGCAGACCGTAGCCGCGTACCGAACCGCCGCCGCCGGAATACAGACGCTTGTCGGCCGGCAGGTTGCCGGTGGAGGCGCCGACGATCGACCCGACGGCGGCGCGGCCGGCCAGCACCACGTCCCGGTTCGAGTCGAGGGCGACGTACTGGGAATGGCGCGCGGTCATCGAATAGAAGCTGATCGAGGAACCGAGCGATTCAAGATACGGCGTGAAGCGGACCCGGGTGCGCCCGCCCTCGGTCGGGTTCAGCAGGTCGTCGGAGGTGTCGATCGTGAAGCCGACCGGCAGGCCGACCAGGGTGTGCTGGGTCTCGACCGAGTTCTCTTCGATCCGGCTGCGCTCCAGGGTGGCGCCGAAATCGACCGACAGCACGTCGCTGATGCGCCGCTCGAACCGGCCGCCGACCGTGACCTTCCGGGAGTCGTAGCCGTCGGTCCGTTCCTCGATCAGCCCGCCCCCGACGATGAAGTCCTGGTTGTTCGAGATCACGTCCGGCAGCCGCAACTCGCTGGTCAGGCTGGTCTCGACCTCGCTGAGCCGGCCGTTCACGTCCAGCCGCTCGGCGCCGCCGAACAGATTGCGGTGGGTCCAGAACGCGCTGGCGCCCGCCCCCTCCGAGGTCGACGCGCTGACGCCGGCGCCGATGCTCCGCGGCTTGCGCTGGGTCAGGGTCACCTCGACCGGAATCAGCCCGTCGGAGCCGACCGCGTCCGCGAACCGCACGCCGACCGTCTCGTAGATGCCGGTCGCCGACAGCTGCCGACGGCCACGCTCGATCTTGCGGATGTCGGCGGTCTCGCCGTAGCGCCACGGCAGCCGGCGCAGGGCGTAATCGGCGTCGACCGCTTCCGCTCCCGATACGGTGACCCGGCCGAACCGGGCCGCCGGCCCGGCGTCGATCCGGTACGTCACCCGCATGGTCTTGGCGTCGCGATCGATCAGCACGGTCCGCTCACCGGCCTTGGCGAGCGGATAGCCCTGTTCCTGCAGGATCCGGACGATCGTCGCCTCGGCCGAGATCACGTCGGCGGCGAGGGCCGGAGAACCGGCCTGCAGGCCGATCCGCCGGCGCGGCAACTCGACGCCGACCGCCGCCGAGCGGTCGTCCACCGATCGGATCTCGAACTCCGACACGGTGTACTGGTGACCGGGCTCGGCGGTGACGACCAGGACCGGCGGATCGCCCGGCTCGATCGCGGAGCTGAAGGTGGCGTCGTAGTAGCCGAGCGAGCGGGCCGCGGTCTCGAAGCGTCCCAGGTCGTCGGCGGCACGGCGGCGCAGGCCGGCACGCGACGGCGGCGGATCGTCGGCCTTCGACACCAGGGCAGAGCTGTCGCGCACCAGGGCAGCCAGCTCGCGGGCCTCGTCGAGCCCGTCGAACCGGACCGAATAGGCGAAGCCCGTCCCGGCCTGCTCCTGGGCGTCGGCCGCCGAGCTGCTGGTGGTGCCGTAGGCGATCTTCTGGAACACCGCCAGGGCGTTTTGCATGGGGCCCAGCGGCCGTCCACGCTGGTTGCGCTTCGCGCTCTGCAGCTGCAGGAAGCGCAGGCAGCCGCCGCCCGCGGGGATCAACCCCACGCCGACCTCGACGAGCCCCGCGTAGAGTTCGCTGGCCGCGACGCGTTGCTGGGCGCCGAGGGCGAGCTCGAGGCCCCCGCCCAGGGTCAACCCGTGGGGCGCGGCGATGACCGGGTAGCTCGCGTGCAGCCCGCGCAGGTTGAGGTCCTGCAGGCGCTTCGCGAGGGCTTCGATGTCCCCTAGCTTGCCCGCGGCGGCCAGGTCCATCACCGCCTTGAGGTTCGCGCCGGCGCAGAAGTTGTCGGCCTGGTTGCCGATCACGATGGCGCGGAATGCCCCCGTGGCGAC